>SAMEA3663084__coassemble_48_pt1 | contig 40877 bp, 36 predicted proteins | sample SAMEA3663084__metabat2_low_PE_028 | metagenome-assembled genome bin SAMEA3663084 (sample SAMEA3663084) | pig gut metagenome | biome: pig gut; feature: pig-associated habitat; material: faeces | place: France | collected 2012 | reverse complement strand
CTATTTTTGCGAAAAAATTCATTTTTATTTGCATATATGCAATTTTTGTTGTAAATTTGCTCGCTTTTTTGTAAATCGTAAATGGTAAGATGAATATTATTAAGACTCCGATTGAGGGATTGTTGGTGATAGAACCGCAGGTTTTCAGGGATTCTCGCGGGTATTTTGTGGAGACGTATAATGAGAAACGCTACCGCGAAGCGGGGATTGATGCGCAGTTCGTTCAGGACAATCAGTCTTGTTCCTGTTATGGTGTAGTGCGCGGTTTGCATTTTCAGCGTCCGCCATACAGTCAGGCGAAGTTGGTTTGTTGTACGGTAGGCAGGGTGCTGGACGTAGCGGTTGATTTGCGTAAGGGCAGCAAGACGTATGGGCAGTGGTTCAGCGTGGAGTTGAGCGAAGAGAACAAACGTCAGTTCTTTATTCCGCGTGGTTTTGCACATGGTTTTTCGGTATTGAGCGAGCAAGCTATATTTACCTATAAATGCGATAACTTGTATCATCCGGAGGCAGACGGAGGTATTCTTTTGAACGATCCGGATTTAGCGATAGATTGGCAAATTCCGGAGGAGAAACGGATCATCAGCGAGAAAGATAAACACCATCCGTTATTGAAAGATTTGAAAATCACGGAATAATATACTTTGTATATTATAGGTACGTGCGGGATACGATATACCCAGGTAATGAGTCCTACTCACCCAGTAATCACCCATAAAAAGCCCAGTAATCACCCATAAAAGAATGAATATATTAATTACAGGCGCCAACGGACAATTAGGCAATGAGATGCGCGTGCTGAGTGCAAAGCATTCGAAGCATAGTTATTTCTTCACGGATGTGGTGAAGTCGGATGGCGTGTATGTGCTCGATATCACGGATAAGCAGGCGGTAAGTGCTTTTGTAGCGGAGCATGCAATAGACCTGATTGTCAATTGTGCAGCCTATACGAATGTGGACAAGGCGGAGGACGATGAGGCCACGGCGCTGAAGATCAATGCTGATGCGTTGAGTGTGTTGGGTAGTCAGCGTGTGAAAGTGATCCATGTGAGTACGGACTACGTGTTCTCCGGCGATGAGCATGTGCCTTGCCGCGAGACGGATCCGGTAGCGCCTCGTACGGCATATGGTAGGACGAAATATCAGGGAGAGAAATTACTGTTGGCGGCATGTCCCGATGCAGTAATACTTCGAACGGCCTGGCTGTACTCCGAATACGGGAATAACTTCGTGAAGACGATGATCCGTTTGGGCCAAGAAAAAGAGCAATTAGGTGTGGTGTTTGATCAGATAGGAACACCTACTTACGCCGCCGATTTGGCTTGGGCTATCTTCACGGTGATAGAGGCGCCTGTATGGCACGCGGGTATCTATCATTTCACGAACGAAGGTGTATGCAGTTGGTTTGATTTCACGTTAGCCATTCATGAGTTGGCGGGGATAACAAAATGTCAAGTTCGCCCGATTTTATCGGAAGAATATGCGTATAAGACGCCGCGGCCGCACTATAGCGTATTGGATAAATCGAAGTTCAAAAAGACCTTCGGGGTAACAATTCCTCACTGGATGGACGGACTTAGACGTTGCATGCAGCGGATGTAAGATTGGTTATTTAAGGTTTCAAGTTTATGAAGGAGGTTCTGGATTTTTTGACGGAGTTGTCGGTGCATAATAACCGGGAGTGGTTTGCCGAGAACAAGACGTGGTACCAACGGTGCTACGCGCGCTTCAACGAGGTATGCGCGGAGTATATCCGTCAGCTTGCGAAGATAGAACCGGAGTTGGCTATCCTGCAACCGAAGGACTGTATCTGGCGCATCTACCGCGATGTGCGGTTCTCGAAGAACAAAAACCCGTACAAAGAGTGGATGGGGTGCTTCCCTGCGAAAGGTGTACCCGGTCAGCCGAAGACATGGGGAAGAAAATCCATGCGCGGTGGTTATTACATGCATATCCAGCCCGGGCAATGTATGTTTTCCGGAGGTATATGGGAGCCAAGCAAGGAGTTATTGACAGCTTTGCGCAAGGAGGTGGAAGCGAACTACGAGGAAGTGGAAGAGATCATGGGAACCAAAGAGTGGCAACGCTATTTCGGGCAGGATTTTGACAGTTATTGGGGTGTGCTCAAGAAAGTTCCGTTAGGTTTTGATCCGACCTTTAAACATGCGGACTGGCTCAAGCATAAGGACTATACGTTCAGTACGCCGCTCACGGATGATGAGGTGTGTTCGCCCGATTTCATCGACAAAATTATCGACATCGCGAGGGCAGCCAAGCCGATGAATGACTTCCTCAATTATACGTTTGAGGAATACGGTGAGTTTCCGGATAGGTGCTAAAAATATTGGTCTCTTAGTTCAATGGATAGAACAGGGCTCTCCTAAAGCTCAGATTTGGGTTCGATTCCCAAAGGGACTACAAAAAAAACGAGAGTACCTCTCCTAAAGCTCAGATTTGGGTTCTTAGCCCTAAAGGGCACGATTATTACGATTCCCAAAGGGACTACAAAACAATGAGTACTTCAAAACCTATATTACCCGCCTTGGCGGTGGACGCTGCGTGCAGCGGTAACCCCGGTGTGATGGAGTTCCGCGGAGTGATAGCGGATACCGGCACAGAGGTCTTTCACCGCGGTCCGTTCGTCGAAGGGACGAATAATATCGGAGAGTTCCTGGCGTTAGTGCTGGGACTTGCCTATATCAAGAAGTATAATCTCAATTGGGTGATTTATACAGATAGCGTCACAGCGCTCGCGTGGGTACGTCAGAAACGATGTAAGACCAAGATCGAGTGGTCCGCGAAGAACCAGGACCTGTTTCATATGGTTCGCAAGGCGGAGATGTGGTTGCATGACAACACATGGACGACGCCGATCTACAAATGGGACACGAAAGCGTGGGGAGAGATACCGGCGGACTTCGGGCGTAAGTAGTGCGAAAAGGGTCTTTTTGTAAAAGAAAGATAGCAAAATAAAGATTTTTTGACGATTTATTTTTGTATATCAAAAAAAAACACTACCTTTGCAACCGCAAAGGTTAAAAAGCACACGCAAAAACAAACAACAATAGTACAATAACTAATAAATTTTTTCACAATTATGACAAAAGTAGCAATTAACGGCTTTGGCCGTATTGGTCGTCTGGCTTTCCGTCAGATGTTCGAAGCTGAGGGTTATGAGGTAGTTGCAATCAACGACTTGACCAGCCCGAAGATGTTGGCTCACCTTCTGAAGTACGACACCGCTCAGGGTGGTTTCGCAGGCAAGTTCGGTGAGGGCAAGCACACTGTAGCTTACAAGGACGCAGTTCTCGCAGAGGACGGTAAGACCGTTGTAACTCCGGGTTCGATCACGGTTGACGGCAAGGAGATCACTATCTACGCTAAGCCGAACGCAGCTGAGCTGCCTTGGGGCGAGCTGGGCATCGATGTAGTACTCGAGTGCACCGGTTTCTATACCTCGAAGGCTAAAGCTGAGGCTCATATCCAGGCAGGTGCAAAGAAAGTTGTTATCTCCGCTCCGGCAGGTAACGATCTTCCGACCATCGTTTACAATGTAAACCACAAGACTCTGACTCCGGCTGATACAGTTATCTCCGCTGCTTCTTGTACGACCAACTGTCTCGCTCCGATGGCAGCTGCTCTGCACAAATACGCTCCGATCCAGAGCGGTATCATGAGCACGATCCACGCTTATACGGGTGACCAGATGATTCTGGACGGTCCGCAACGTAAGGGTGATCTGCGTCGTAGCCGTGCAGGTGCACAAAACATCGTTCCGAACAGCACCGGTGCTGCTAAGGCTATCGGTTTGGTAATTCCTGAACTGAACGGTAAGTTGATCGGTAGCGCACAGCGTGTTCCGACTCCTACGGGTTCGACCACTATCCTGGTTGCAGTTGTTAAGGGTAAAGACATCACGAAAGAGGGTATCAACGCAGCAATGAAGGCTGCTCAGACCGAGAGCTTCGGTTATACCGAGGATGAGATCGTTTCGAGCGATGTTATCGGTATGAAGTTCGGTTCGCTCTTCGATGCTACCCAGACTATGGTTGCTAAGATCGACGAGGAGACCTATCAGGTACAGGTTGTTAGCTGGTACGACAACGAGAACAGCTACACCAGCCAGATGGTTCGCACTATCAAGTACCTCGCAGAGCTCAAGTGATTCTAGGGTACTAGAATTCTAGAGTCCTAGAGCTCTAGGCAAAACAAAAACAGACGTCCGAAGGGCGTCTGTTTTTGTTATGCGCGCATGCGCGCATGTACTTAATAAGGAGTGGAGGCGCTTGTGTTGGCGTCCGTCTCTTGCGTTTTAGTCTTCTTCCCCTCCGGTAGGTTCGGGGTAGGTTCCTTTACCGTCGCGGGTTTGCCTATTTTCTCGAAAGCCTTGAGCAGCGTAGGAACATCGGTTTTGGCGGCATCGAAGGTGACCGTGACGGTTTTGGTCTTGAGGTCACAAACGAGATCTTTCACTCCTTTTTCAAAGGCGATATTCTTCATGATCTTATCGCAGCAGCCCTGGCAGTGCAGGTCGCAGGAAAGGACAACTACTTGTTTGTTCGCCTTGGCAGCATACAAAGGCGAAAGGCGAAGGGCGAAAGGCGAAAGGAGCAATAATGCTAAAAGCAGATATTTAAAATCAGCAATCTTATTTCTCATAACAAACTACCTATTTGATATACAACAAACGATATGAACCACGCCAAAAAGAGGCTATGGAAGACGGTGAACCAAGCCCATTGTTTGCCGGCTTCGCGACGCAGTGTAGCGATGGTAGCTATGCAGGGGAAGTAGAGCAGCACAAAGAGCATGAAGCTGTAGGCGGTGAGCGGGGTGAAGCCAGCCGCACTGATATCGCCGCCATAGAGGATAGCGAGCGTCGAGACGATGGCTTCTTTGGCCGGAAGGCCCGTCAAGAGACAAACCGACATCTTCCAATCGAAACCAAGCGGCTCCATGAGCGGTGAGACGAACTGCCCGATGGATGCCAGATACGAGTGCTCGAGGTCGTTGATGTCTTGCGTCGGGAAATACTCAAGCGCCCAGATGATGATCGATGCCCAAAGGATGACGGTACATATCTTCTGGAGGTAGTCTGCTACGCGCTCCCAAATATGCGCTGCGGTATTACGTGCCTTGGGGATACGGAACTCCGGCAACTCGTTTACTGTATCATCGTTATCCTGCTTGAACCACTTGGTGCGCTTCATAATAACTGCAAAAATAACCGACAGACAGATACCTATCGCGTACAGCGAAATCATCACGAGAGCTTTGTGGTGCTCGAAGAAGGTATCGACAAAAAGCATATAAACCGGTAGCCGTGCCGAACAAGACATGAAAGGCACCATGAGCATGGTCAACACGCGGTCTTTGGGATTCTGGATATCTCGTGCCGCCATGATAGCCGGTACGTTGCACCCGAAGCCCATCAGCATCGGGATGAAACTACGGCCGTGCAGGCCGACATGGTGCATAATGGTATCCATGATATATGCCTCACGTGCCATGTAGCCGGAGTCCTCCATGAGTGAGATGAAGAAGAAGAGGATGATGATATTCGGCAGGAATGCCAGTACGGCGCCAACGCCTTGCAGCACGCCATCAATAAGCAACGACGACCACCATGAAGGCGTCAACAGGCTCCATAACCATTGGCTCATGGCATCGATACCGCCATCTATCCAGGCTTGCGGATAAGCGCCTAATGTAAAAGTACACCAGAAGACGAAATAGAGGATCGCCATCATGATCGGGAATCCGAGCCAAGGGTTGGTCAGCACCTTATCGATGCGTTCCAAGCTGGTCTGGTGTTTGTCGTCCTTCGCGTGCGTGAGCGTCTCCGTTAATATACCGTGTACGTACGCGCGATAGGTATCCTCATCGCCCTGGTCACGAAGGTGGTAGATGGGGTGCGCAGTAGAAGCCGGTTTGCGGATGGTGGTCTCAAGGATGTCCAAACAGTTCTGAAGACCGTCGTTGAGGCGCACGGACACGCGGCAGGTAGGTACACCAATCAATTGCTCCAGTTTAGGGAGGTTGAGCGAGTGGTCCGTCTTCAAGAGCAGGTCATACCTGCCAATGGCGAGTACAATTTTCTGATGCTCATCGATGAAATGCGGCGTGAGCATAAGCGATTCTTCTAATCGTGTGGAGTCCACTACCTGCAGCACAACATCATAAGCATGACCATGCAGTTCGTCGGGGTCATGAATCTCTACAAACTGCATCGCTTGCTGTTGCTTGTCCGCCAGCTCTTGCAAGGCATGACTAAGCGAACTCTTTCCGCTTTGCGGCAGACCAATGACGGCTATTTTACGGCATTCTGTATTTGACATTCAAATTTCTGAATTTTGAGGGTGCAAAATTACTGCTTTTTTCGGATGTACACAATACCCATTTATAGGGATTTTAATGTTTGGCATAACCATTGGTAGCATCGATTCGTGCTCGGGATAGACAGCCGTTCCTGCGGAGAGTGAACGCCGTACATCTGCGGACCGATAGAAACCATGTCCAAATACGGGTATTTCTCGAGGAAGAGTCCGCACTCAAGGCCCGCATGAATAGCCAGCACTTCGGGTTCGGCATGGAAGAGGTCGGAGTAGGCTTTCTTTACCACCTCCAGCAGTTCCGATTGAGGATTTGGAGCCCAACCCGGGTAGCCGTCACCGTGTGTGACCTCATCGCAGGCTAATGACAATGCCTGCTCCACCGCCCATTTGAGATGGTGTTTCGAAGCCTCGATGGACGAACGCTGCGAGGTGTTTATTTCTACGAAATATTGGTGATTGGTAATTGGTGGTTGGTCATTTGATTTCATTTTGATGGAGGCGAGGTTCGTACTGGTCTCTACCAGTCCCGGCATCTCTTTGCTCATGGCGATCATGCCGTGCGGACATTCGCAAAGAGCCATGATGAGACGGTAAGCCTTTTCTGCAGGAATGAATACCTCCGGCATATCGCAAGTCTCGAGTTCAAGACGCATGTCTTTTTCCACTTCGCCGAAGACGCCTTCCATCTGCGCTACGAAATGATTCCATTCGATACGAATCTGCTCTTTGTACGCCATAGGGATCGCGATGACCGCTTCTGCTTCCCGCGCGATGGCATTGCGGAGGTTTCCTCCGTTAATAGCCGCCAGCTGTACTTCCGTTTGCGGCCATATCCGCGCTAAGAACCAAACAATGAGTTGATTGGCATTGGCGCGACCTTTGTTGATGTCATCGCCGGAGTGGCCGCCCATTAAGCCACCGACTGAAAGTCGGATGGCTAACCTATTTACCATTTGGTCATTTACCATTTGATCATTTATGACCGGGTCATAGTGCATCTTGGCGAGGGTGTCGATGCCACCGGCGCAGCCGATGAAGATCTGGCCGTCATCCTCGGAGTCAATATTGATGAGGCGTTTATGTTTGAGCATGCCATCCTGCAGTTTCATTGCGCCGGTCAGCCCTGTCTCTTCGTCTACCGTGAACAGACACTCGATAGCCGGGTGCGGCAGGTTCGGGTCTGTGATAGCGGCAAGTGCCATCGCAATGCCAATACCATCGTCCGCACCGAGGGTGGTTCCTTTGGCTTTGAGCCACTCGCCATCCACGTAGGTCTCGATCGGATCACGCATGAAATCGTGCTGCACATTCCCGTCTTTCTCCGCTACCATATCCATGTGCGCCTGCAGGATGACGCCCTCATGGTTTTCGTATCCGGGTGTAGCAGGAACACGCATAATGACGTTCATCGCTTCATCCGCCATGCACTCGATCTGATGGTCAGCGGCGAAATCCTGTAACCATTTACTGATTTGTTCCTCGTGTTTCGAGGGGCGCGGCACCTTGCAGATCTCTGCAAAGATGTCAAATACTCTGTTGCTCATATTTCAATCGTTTTAGTTGTCTGTTAAACCGTATATGGAAGAGCACGGCAGGGATAGCGAGTGCGATGACAAACGCCAACCACATCCCTTTGGCGCCGAGTCCGACGGTGAAGGTGAGGTATGTTCCCAGCGGCAGGGCGACGGCAATATAGGCGAAGAGGGCGATACGCATCGGTACGCGTACATCCTGTATGCCGCGCAGCATAGCGGCACCGATGCACTGCAGTCCGTCCGCATATTGGAAAAGTCCTCCGATGAGCAGTAAGGTCGAAGCGATGGGAATAACCTCGGGGTCGTCGGTGAAGATATAAGGTATATACTTTCTTCCGAAGATCATAATAGCCGCTCCGATGGTATTCATCAGCAGGCATAGATGCACAGACGCATGGCTTGCCATCCGCACAGCTTGCAGATCCCCTTTGCCTAATTGATGCGAGACGCGGATGGTAGTAGCCGAACCGATACCCAATGCCAGCATGAAGGTTAAGTCGCACATCTGGTTCGCTATATGATGCGCCGCAAGGGCTTCTTTACTGATCCATCCGATGATGATGAAAGAGGCGGTGAAGAGGAAAGCCTCCGCAAAAGACTGCAAACCGATAGGTGTTCCGAGGGCTATCAAGTGCTCCACTTCGCGCCGCGAAATCATCCATCGACGGATGGATTGAAGATATCGACGCCATTCGATTTTGCATGCCATCGCGATAAAGAAACAAACCGGCATGAGAAGTCGCGCAATAAGCGTTGCCCATCCTGCTCCTTCTGCTCCCATGGGTTGAAACCCCCAATGGCCGAAGATGAAGACCCAGTTAAGAAGAATATTCAGGAGATTACACCCCACGGTAATCATCATTGCTACGAAGGTGTTTCCGAGCCCCTCCAAGAACTGCTTGGAGAAGCAGAATAGCAGGAACGGAATGATAGAAAGCACAATTAAAATAAAGTACGGGCGCGCGCATGCGGAGACATCGGGTTCTTGCCCGAAATAGTCGAGGTACGGGATACACGGCACTAACAAGGCCAAGGAGAGAATGCTGACGAGCGCGGTAAAAACAAGGCCATTCGCAAGATACGAACTGATTTGCTCATGTTTATGGGCTATCTCCTCATCCGTCGTTCCTTGCTGCAGCAGTTTCTCCAATCGTCCATGCACATGTCCTACCAGCGGCGTGATACCCATCAATGCACCCATGGAGAAGACCATGACGGTGAAGAAGATGGCGTTGGAGAAACTCACCGCCGCCAAATCCGTTGTGCCATAGTGACCGACCATGATCGAGTCCGCCAAACCAACCATCGCCGCACCTAATTGGGTAAGCATCACGGGGAACGCCACTTGCAAGTTGCGTTTGTAATAAGGCAAATATGTGCGAAACGAATAGGTCATACCACAAATCGGGCACAAAGATACAAAAAAAATTGCATATATCAAAAAAAAAGCGTACCTTTGCAGCCGATTATGAAAAAATTAGGAATAATTTTGTTATTTCTGGCCCTTTCGACGGGCTTCATCCTGGCGGATGATAACGATAAACTGGCATACCAGATAGCGGACAACACCTTCTTTGATCCGACGCGCAAAGAGCAGACCAAGGAAGCCTATGATTTCCATGTGGATTATCGTCTGGAGGTTGGATATGTTCAGCATTGGCAACGTACGCGTAGAATCAGTTATCCGGATATGTACTTGCACGGTATTCGTCTGGGTGCTACGTTCTCGTTCGCGCTACCTATGCGTTTTGATCTCCAGACGGGATTGCTCTATACCTTGGTATACGGACGGAATGACCAGCATTGGCGCTCGATCGATGCCCCTTCCGTGCAGACCGAGTATATTCGCCATCGCGTATTGGAGCATAACCTGACGATTCCGGTTCGCTTGTACTATACCATTCCTTTGTGGAAGCAGCTCAACCTCTTCTTCTTTACCGGTCCGCAGCTCCATATCGGCTTGGCGGAGAACGACTATCTGAAGGACTATCTCAGCGATGGTACCAAGACTTGGTTGGAGAGCATCGGTGTGCCTACCGAGCCTTATGATCGAATGGCAGATCAAGTCATTCGCGCAAATATCCAATGGGGATTAGGCGGCGGTCTGGAGTGGGATCGATATCGCTTGCAGGCGGGTTATGACTTCGGTTTAAATAACCTCGTTAAGCATCAGATGACGAAAGATCAGTATATGGCCGAGTGGGGTTGGTTCGTCAGTTTCTCATATAAGTTCTGATCATCCATCACCAAAGACCCATAAAAAAAGCCTCATTGAGAGGCCTTTTTTACTCATGGGTGATCTCCGGAGCTACTTTGCGTAAGAACTCTTCCGGGAAAGCCAAGCGGTTCGGACCGCAACTGTGTCCGTATTGATTTCGCTTGAACTGTCCGTTCTCTTCTTTGCGCTCTTGTCCGTCGATGAACTTCGTGACGAGGTAGATATACAGTCGCTGCCAGTCAGCCACGAGGTTCTCTGCCTGCGAGCAGGAATAGGAAGTCAGGAATGCCCGAGCCTCTTCCTCGTTCAGCCCGGCGGCTTGTGCATCTACGCCGGGAATCTGCATATTGAATTTATCATCCCATGCCAATTGCAGTTCGCGAATATGCGGATACATGCGGCTATACTTGGTGTAGGCCCAGTTGGCCACGATGTTGAACGTCCACCAGGCGCTGGTCGGCGAGAAAGTAAAACTATCGCCATTGTCTTCCGCAAAGCACTCCGGAATATGATTAATCCGGCAATACATCGGGGTATAGCAGCTGCAAGCTGCATCGTCAACGCCGAACCAGAAGATTCCGCCTATTTTCGGGTCCACAAACGACCGCATCTGGGCGATAAACGACCAGGCTGTCTGTTGTGTAGCCGTCGGGCGCTCATACCAGTATTGAAGCGTGTCCGTACCTTCTGCAGCTACTTGGAAACCCAATCCTCCATAACGCAGTTTGCTGTTCCACGGACCGGCATCTGTTCCTTGCGTGATATCCAACGGCGTACCTTTGTATTCATCGCGCATACATTCCTTGAGGTCCTGTACACTCACTTTGCGATTCGGAACGATCCACAGCGGCATATGCTCTCCTTCGTCCTTTCCGTTTGTCTCGCGGAAGGTGGTACCGGTAGCATAGTCAAAATACCGGTCCATATCATTGCTGAAATGGCGGAAGAAAGACCATACGCGTGCCTCGCAAACATATAAACCGCTGAACTCGAACGGGTTATAAGCCGCCTGATAGGAGAAGTCTTTGTCCTCCCCGCTGAAGAAACCTTTCTCGCGTGCCAAAGAGATCACCTCTTTATCCCACATCCAGTCGCCGTTGCATACGCAGTTCAGTTTCTTTTCCAGCCGTTTCTGCTCCTTGGCTACCTTGCTGCTTACCTTCACTTTGCGTCCGATAGGAAGCGTCGTGATACGTGCCTGATTAGCATGAGCGGCAATGGCATAGTCCGGAATCCGCACAGCTACCCACGCTGCACCTTTCTTACCCGGACCCTTCCCGATCAGGTCCAACATCCATACTTCGTTCGGGTCGCCGATAGAGAAGGTCTCGCCTTCCGAAGCATATCCGTGCTCGTTCACCAGTGTGATCATCCATTCGATGGCTTCGCGCGCCGTCTTACTGCGCTCCAGCGCAATATAAATTAGGCTGCCATAATCCACACCGACGGTGTCCCACAGCGCTTCACGGCCACCCCAAGTGGTCTCACCTATCGTCACTTGATGCTCGTTCATATTACCTACTACCGAGTAGGTGTGCGCTACTTGAGGAATCGACCCTTGCGGACGACCGGTGTCCCAGTCGTACACCTCACGAACGGCTCCCTCCGGATAATCTGCGGCAGGAGAGAAATGCAGAAAACCGTACATGCCGTACGAGTCAGCTGCATACGAAATCATTGTACTGCCGTCTACCGAGGCGTCTTTGCCCACGAGGAAGTTGGTACACGCGCTGATAGTTGATAGTTGAAAGTTGAAAGTTAAAAGAAGCAGCAGGGCTGCTAATAGTCTAAGCTGTTTCATTTTGTATTACGTTTGGTTGTTTTCTTGGGTTTGAGATTGCGGGCTGCGGCTTTGGTAAGCGCGATGGAATAGGCCTCGCGATAATATTTGAAGAAGTGCTTCCAGTCGGCTTTCTTCGCTACAGCGGCAGCGGCTTTGCGTGCTTTCTCCATTTCCTCCGCATTCAGATGCGAGAAGCGGAAGAGTGCATCCGCGATGCGCTCGGTCACTTCGCCGAAGTTGCTGTCGTTGCGATCGATAACGACTACGCCGCCTTGCTCTTTCTGCCGAGCCGCCCATTCGCCATAACCCGCCAGCGACGTTGTGATGGTCGGTACGTGGAAGGCGCAAGACTCGAGGGGAGTATACCCCCAAGGCTCGTAGTACGAAGGGAAGACCGTCACGTCCATGCCGATCAGCAGGTCGTAATAACTCATGCCGAAGAGCGGATCGTGTCCGTCCAGATAATACGGCACAAAAACGGCACTTACTTTACCCTTGCGCGAAGGAGCGCGGTCTAAATATGGAATCATCACAAATGCAATCACCTCGCGTTCGGGTTGCGTGCTGTGATAGATCTTTTGTGCTAACTTATCCAGCGCTACGGCGAACGCATCGATACCTTTATTCTTCCATTCCAGACGACCGGAGATACAGAGCAATAGTGCGTTCTCAGGAACCACGCCGCCTAATTTCTCTCTGGCTACTTTGCGCAGTGCCGTACGGGCTTTCTCGCGCTTGATATCGAACTCCTTGCCTTTCGGAACAAAGGTCGGTTCGAATCCGTTCGGAGTCTCGATATCTACCGGCTTGTCCAGTAATTGCTTGCATTCCCGAGCGGTGATATAACTGACAGTTGTGAAGCAGTCCGCCCAATGAGCCGCTTGTTTCTCCACCGAGTGTTTGCTCACCATATTCAGCTCGGCTGCCATCTGGTCGCCGTTATACCCCTCGAAATAGTCGTAAAGCGGCTTGCCGTTTCCGGCTATCGAACGACCGATACCCGTCGCATGAGTGGTAAACAAGGTCGCTATCTCCGGACAATGATCCTCCAGATAGAAGATAGAGAAAGCGGTCTGCCATTCGTTCGCATGCATGCAGAACTTAGGTTTACTAGCGCCTCTATAGTGACCAATGAGATAGTTATACAAACTCTCCATCACCATGCCGGCTGTATAACTGAATAGACACGACTCGTCATAATCACCATAGGCCGCATGGCTCTGCACTTGGAATTTGTTCCAAGCCCAGGCGTAGATGCTGTTTTTTTGCGGCCACATCGCGTCGAACTTCAGCAGGATCGCTATCGGCTCTCCCGGCACTTGCCATCTGCCGATACGAATCGGAATCTCCAATGACCTATCACCAATCTCCAATGACCAATCTTTGAGGAGCGACTTGTCCTCCTTAAAGTAGATATCGCTGTGTGCTCCGAAATCGGGGCCGAAGAAAAAGACCTTGTCCGGGTGCTCTGCTTGCATCGATGCGGCGCGCGTACTGAGTACGGCGTAGATTCCGCCTACGCGGTTGCATACTTCCCATGAGGTCTCAAAAATATAATCAGGACTTAGCATGTGTTCTATCGTTTATTCGTTAGGAATAGGATTCGCTGCCAATTGGGTCACATCGCTCAGGTTGTTCAGCTGCAATGGGGTAGTGACGAACTTATTATTGTCTGACCCGATGAACGGCATGTACCATACGCCTTGCGCATTCGCCCAATAGATGCGGTTATCTACTGCATCTAACGTCATTGCATTGCACGGCGTTCCGTCGATTAACTCAAGATACGTTCCGTCGATATTGGCTACCCATAACCCTTTTGCGCGAATGTAAATCTTGCGATTGATGATATGAAAACCTTCCATCTGCGGGAATATCTTCTTCAATTTGCTCAGGTAGAACGTGCTGTCGTTATAGGTCTGCATCGTATCTTGCTCTATGTTGAGCAGGTAAGTCGTCAACTCATCGGCTTTACGGAGTTTCTCTGCGCGCTCGCCGAAGATACGTTGCATGTAGTCGCCCGACCCAGTTCGCATACCTATCGAGTTCGTCTCGCGATCCTGGACATCAAACGACTTCCGGACATCCGTCGTATCGCCGTTCATGATCACGCGCAAACGAATAGCCAGCGTTGCGGCTTTCGTGAAATAGACGTGCAACGTCGAGGTACTTGTTGTGGTATCCGTTACCACAATATCCGGATCCTCCGCATCCACCTCCGTGTCCCATTCATATTCCACCTCGTAGTTATACGGGTTATAGACATTGGCGGTGAAGGCATAGTCCTCGTAGATATAGAAAACGCTGTCTTCGCAAACAAAGGTAGGAATGGTATCATATACCGTGATCTCCTTGGTCTCGCGCAGCGAATTCTTCTTATCCACTTTCAGCACGACCAGATACGAACCCGGACGTTTATACGTATGGCCGGGCGACTTCAAGGTCGAAGTAGCTCCATCGCCGAAAGACCACTCCCATTCCTCTCCCGAGGAACTGAGGTTCGTGAATCGGACGGTCTCTCCTGCGCGGGGAGCGGTCGGACTGAACGTGAAGTCCACCTGCGTCTTCCTACAAGCTATCAGCGCGCAGCAAAGCGTCAATAATAGAAACGTTTTTTTCATATTCATCTGTGGCACTCAGCCAATGTATTTCTTTGTCGCGTCGAAACCAAGTCAATTGCCGCTTGGCGTAATGACGCGTGTTTTGTTGTATCAATTCGACGGCACGGTCAAGATCATACTCCCCGTCAAAATAAGCGAATAACTCACGATAGCCTACGGTCTGTAAACTGTTCAGAGCCCGTTTGGAATACACCGCTTTTGCTTCCTCTAATAGGCCCTCGTCCATCATCTGCTTAACGCGTCGGTTTATCCGGTCGTATAATTCTTCGCGAGGGCGCTCCAATCCGATCTTGATGATCCGAAACGGACGTTCTTTGCGTTCGTTCGTGCGAAGCGACGAATACGCTTTTCCGGTCGTCAGGCATATCTCTATGCAGTGCATTAAGCGTGCCGGGTTTTGCTGATCGACGATATCCCAATACGTTGGATCTAATCGCTGTACTTCGGCCTGCAACCAGGCAAGACCGCCTTGCTCATAGGCGCGCTGCACCTCTTGGCGTATCTCCGCAGGAACGGACGGCAGGTCATCCAGACCATTGCTAACTGCATCCGCATAAAGCATCGACCCTCCGGTCATAATGACCACCTCATGCGTCCGAAACAGTTCATCCAACAGCGCCAACGCATCGCGCTCATACTGACCGGCGTTATAGTCCTCCTCCAATGCCCGCGTAGCTACAAAATAATGCTTCACGCGTTGCTGCTCTTCGGCCGTAGGGGTTGCTGTGCCGATCGGAATGTCGCGAAAAACCTGACGGCTGTCGCAGTTCACGATGGGACATCCGTAATGCGCTGCTACACGGAGCGAGAGTTCGGTTTTGCCCACTCCCGTAGGACCAAGGAGCAAAACTAAAGTTTTGCGATTTACCATTTGGTCATTTAAAACATCGTTCCATCGTCGAAAGACAGGTCTTGGAAACCTTCCATGTCGATGTCGCCCATGTCGTACTCGTCTTTGAACTCGTCGTCAAACAGGAAATCATCATCTCCTTTCTTTCCGCCCACGGCCAAAGGATCTTCGCTCTTCAGCTGCTTCGGCGCTTTGCCCGTCGACTCCACGCACTCCACGCCGTTCATCGAACCCGCTTTGATCTCCTTCAGGCTGCCGAAGAAATAGCGCTCGAACATCGGATCGAAGATATAAATCAGTCGTTGACCCTGTTCTTCGATCAGGTCGCTCAGACGCGTCTCGTTCATCACCATGTTGTCGTACTCAAAGTTCGAATCCATCTCTACGAGCGTCACTTCCTGACCCTTCTCCCATTCGTCATTGCAAAGGAAGAAAGAGGTCATCTGGTCGTCCGGATAGCCTACACTCTTCAAAATAGCCTCGTGCAACTCTAAAAATGTCGCATCGGCATCCGCTTCAAAAACGCGGCGGAAATTCGGATCGCCTTCCTCACACGAAAATGTAAAACGATAAATCATAATTCCTTACTATTGTAAAAAGCGTCCCGAAGGACGCCTTTAATTTACCAATGTATTTGCTTCATTAGCGAACGCGCTCGCAGTAAGAACCGTCGCGAGTGTCAATACGAATCACCTCTCCTTCGTTGATGAAGAGCGGAACACGTACCTCTGCGCCCGTCTCAACGGTAGCCGGCTTCAACGTGTTGGTAGCCGTATCGCCTTTCAGACCCGGCTCCGTATACGTAACGGTCAACTCAACCTTGGTCGGCAACTCTGCGAAAAGCACCGTGTCCGAAGAGGCATCCGATACGACCTCTACGTTCATGCCTTCCTTCAGGAAGTCAACACCCGTGATCAACTCATGACCGATGGGCACTTGTTCGAATGTCTCGTTGTTCATGAAGATATAGTCCTCGCCTTCCTTGTAAAGGAATTGGTACGGACGACGCTCTACGCGAACATCCTCCAACTTCTCGCCGATATTGAAGCGACGCTCCAATACGCGACCATCTACTACATCTTTAAATTTAACACGCATAATTGTGTTACCCTTGCCCGGTTTTACGTGAAGGAACTCAATTACGAAATACAGACGGCCGTCCATGCGGATACATACGCCGTTTTTGATGTCTTGACTGTTGATCATAACGCTTTATTTGTCTAAATTTTTGTCCGTATTATTGAAAAATCGTGCAAAAGTACTATTTTTTTTGCACATATGCAAATTTTTTACTAATTTTGTGCCCGAATTTATGGATTGAGCCTCTGGCAATAGGAAAATTTAGATAAATTATGGAAGCAATTCGTGCATTTTTTGGTGATTTGGATATCTGGCAGGTTCTGTCTTCTTTTATCTTCTTGATCGCGATTATTGACCCCTTTGGTAACATCCCTGTTACCATCGCGATAGAGAAAAAGGGATTTAAGATCAATGCTTGGAAAGTGTGTATCGCCAGCCTCTTGATTTTGATGGCTTTCCTCTTCCTCGGCGAGTGGATCTTGAAGATTTTCGGCGTGCAAATTGAGCATTTCGCGATCGCCGGAGGATTTATTATTTTCCTCATGGCCTTGGAGATGATTTTGGATATCACGATCTTCCAAAATGATAAACTGGAGGGGGAGATAGGTGCGGATAGTTCAATCGTTCCGCTGGCTTTCCCGATGTATGCCGGACCCGGGGCGTTTACCGCCCTTCTGGCTATTACGGCTGAGTATAGCATCGCGAGCCTTTGCGTCTCCTTGATACTTTGTATCGCGGTTCTGTATTTGGTGCTCATCGGTACCCACTGGCTCACCAAATACCTGGGCCAAACATCCCTCTATATAATTCGTAAGTTCTTTGGAATTATCGTATTGGCGATCGCTTGCAAACTGATGTTCGGTAACCTCGCTACCGTCTTCCACTGGAATGAGAAAGAGGAACCTCAAACGGAAATAATAAATACCATTGATACCCATGAAGAATTTGTCGGAGATGAATCTGGCAATGGCGAGTGACCATGCCGGATTTGCACTCAAGCAAAAAGTACGTGCCTTCCTCGAGGAGCAGGGCGCGAAAGTGAAAGATTTCGGTTGTTATTCTACCGAGAGTTGTGACTATCCCGATTTCGCTCATCCCCTTGCGGATGCGGTAGAGAAAGGCGAGTTTGATTTTGGTATCGTGATCTGCTCGACCGGTAATGGTATCTGCATCACCGCCAACAAACATCAGGGCATTCGGGCTGCTCTCTGTTGGGATACGCCGCTCGCTGAATTGGCGCGTCAACATAACAATGCCAATGTGCTCGGTATGCCGGCTAACTTCATCTCGGAGGAGAAAGCCCTCGATATCGTACGCACCTTCTTCACTACCGATTTTGAAGGCGGGCGTCATGAGCGTCGTGTTAACAAAATCGCGATTCATTAACGCCCTTAGGTGTTACTTTGGATATGCGCTGAATCGTCTCGGTTCAGCGCTTTTCCATTCTCCATTCTCCATTCACCATTCACCAATCTTCATCTCCGTCGAACCCGCGAATATCTGCCAACTCCGCTGCCCCGAGTGTCCTGTCGGAAGAGGTGAAAATCACCAATCACCAATCACCAATCCCCAATCACCAATGATGCCTCTCGAGGTATTCCGGCGTGTATTGGCGGAATGCCGAGAGACGGCATCCGTCATCCAGTTCTATTTCCAGGGCGAACCCCTGCTCAACAAAGACCTTCCGCAAATGATTCGCGAAGCGCACGAAGCGGGTTTATATACGATCGTTAGTACCAATTCGCAGGCCATAACACCCGAACTGGCTGAAGCACTTGTGCAGTCTGGTTTGGACCGAATTATCATCTCCATGGACGGCCTCTCCGAAGCCTCTTACAACGCCTATCGCATCGGCGGCTCCCTCGAAAAAACCAAGTCCGCCCTCCAATACCTCCGCGCCGCCAAAAACCAATCACCAATTACCAATCACCAATCACCAATAATAGAGCTCCAAGTCCTCCGCCTCCGCTCTAACGAACACGAATGGCGTGCTTTCAAACAGCAATACAAACTCTTCGGAGCCGATCGACTGGTTTTTAAAACCGCCCAACTCTACGACTATCAGAATGGCCATCCTCTGATGCCCACGAACCCGAAATACAGCCGGTATATCTTGGGTAAAGACGGTAAGTACCATCGTCGCAAACTGCGCAAAGGCTGTTTCCGTGTATGGAGCGGAGCGGTCATCACGACGAATGGCGATGTCCTGCCCTGTTGTTACGATAAGTCGCACGCATATGCGTACGGAAATATTATGGAAAAGCCGCTGCGCGAACTCTTCACGAATGACAAAGCACTCGCGTTCCGTCAAGCTGCCTTCCGCCAAACCCCTCAAATCTGTCAAGAATGTTGGAAATGAGCAATTACCAATGACCAATTACCAATTACAAATAAAATCCTTTGTCTTCGGTCCCTTTGAGACGAATTGCTACGTGGTGACGATTAACGACCAATCACCAATGGTCCTCCTCATCGATCCCGCCTGTGCCTATGAATCCGAGCAACAACAGTTGCTGACCTATATTGAAAATCAAAAATCACCAATCACCAATCACCAATTACCAATTACCATAGTGGCCACACATGGCCATCTCGACCATCTCTGGGGCGCTGCCTGGGCGTGCGCAAAATGGAACACCCCCGTGCTGATGCACGAAGCCGATATCCCAATGGCTAAAGCCATGCAACAGCAATATGACCTATTCGGCATCCGCGCCAAAGCCCAACCTTTCCCCATAGAAGATATAAAATCAAAAATCAAAAATCAAAAATCTCAAATAAGCAATTTCCAATTGCTCGAAACCCCCGGCCATACTCCCGGCTCGGTGTGTTTCTATTTCCCCAATGACAAAGTCCTCTTCTCCGGCGACACGCTCTTTAAAATGGGCTACGGCCGTACCGACCTCCCCGGTGGCAACTATTCCCAGCTTATGAACTCGCTCGACCTCCTTCTCGCCTTGCCACCCGAGACCGGCGTCTATCCCGGTCATGGCGAACCCACCACCATCGCCGCCGAGGCGAGATGGTGTTCCGCTCCGTTGATTCTTTCCTGAGAGATCTCCGATAAGCTCGTCTCCTGGGGCTCCATCAAGAAACCGATGAGTATGAGCCGCTTAGGGATGGTGCTCCAGCAGGCAGGCTTCCAAAGCAAGCGGATCGGGAAAAAGGGGACCCGTGGATGGATTGTTAGGGAAAGAGGCATGGAGGAGGTGAATGCCAACAGAAACATCGAAGGACGGTCCTAGAGCAGATGAGCAGATGAGCAGTTGTTTTCTTAAACTATACACACCCACGCGTGTGTGTGATATTTACATAATGAGCTGCTCATCTGCTCAGCCGCTCACCCCGTCTGCCATTCAAAGCCTTCGTTTATTATCCCGGCATTGTATGCCGGAGTCCCTCCCCCTCCATGGGGGAGGTTAGGTAGGGGCTTTTAGCCTCTAAAAAGCCTCCATTTACATTACCACATCGTTACCACTACGTAACGTCCGAGAACTATTTTTTTTATATTATTTTTCGCCTAAAATTTGCGTAATTCAGAAAAAAGTAGTACCTTTGCACCCGATTTGTAATTAGGGGTGCTTCGGCTGAGAATATACCCTTGGAACTTGAACAGGTAATGCTGTTAAAGAAAATGAAAAAAACATCGATTCTTTTTTTCTGCGCTTTCGCGCAATGTATGTCTGTGTACGCACAGACGAGTGAGGACACGATCCTTATTCAAGGACGTGACATTCCTGAAGTATCGATTATTGCGAAGGTGGAGCAACCTGCGGACACTCGCAAGAAGTTAAGCAACGAGCAGTTGAACCGCGAGAACACGGGTCAGAACTTACCGTTCCTACTGCAGAACACGCCTTCGTTCTTAGCGACGAGTGACGACGGTTTGGGTATCGGTTACACCTATTTCCGTGTGCGCGGAACGGATCACACGCGTATCAACATGACGGTGAACGACGTGCCGCTGAACGATGCGGAAAGCCAGACCGTTTTCTGGGTGAACATGACCGACATGGCTTCGAGTCTGACCAACCTGACGTTACAGCGCGGTGTAGGTACGAGTACGAATGGTTCGTCCTCTTTCGGCGCATCGCTGAACATGAGTACGTTACCTACGCAGAAGATGCTGAACGACAGCGCACGTGCACACGTGAGGTTGCAGTTCAACGGCGGTATGTACAACACATTCCGCGAGATGGTGAGTGCACAGGTGCAGTTCCCCCGCAACTGGCGTATCGAGGCTCGATTGAGTAAGGTCAATTCCGACGGTTATCTCTACCGCGCGAAGTCCGATCTGTTCTCGTACTACGGTTCGGTAGGCTACTACGGCAAAGCAACGAATATCACGTTCTCCGCCTTCGGAGGTATGGAGACGACGTATATGGCGTGGGACGGAGTGACGGCCGAAAATCTGCTGACCGACCGGCGTTATAACCCTGCCGGCGAATATACGAATGCGAACGGAGATATCGCGTACTATCCGCGCCAGAACGACAACTACAAGCAACAGCATTTTCAGATCAATCTGGTGCAAAAATTAGCGCCACAATGGGTGCTGAATGCGACGCTGCATTATACGCACGGCGGCGGTTACTACGAGCAGATGAAGGCGAACAAGAAGTATTCTGCTTTCGGTTTGCCGAACTACGAGCCGAACGACTCAACGGTGATCAAGAAGTCCAATTTTATCCGTTACAAATACCTGGACAACCATTACTACGGCGGGATTTTCAGCATCAACTACCGCTCTGAACCGGCCGACCTGACGATCGGTGGCGCCGGTAGCCATTACATGGGCGATCACTGGGGATTGGTAACGGATGACCTGTATCAGACCGTGACTGCAGAGGAGTTCTACCGCAGCAACGGCGTGAAGGCAGAAGGCAATATCTACGCCAAAGCGAACTGGCGAATCATCAACAAACAGAAACGGAAACTGACGCTGTACGGCGATCTGCAATACCGCTATGTATATTATCACATCGGCGGCATCAATGACGAGGATCTGCAACCGCTCACCGCTACACGCCATTACCATTTCTTCAACCCGAAGGCGGGTATCACGTATGAGGATCATGGCCATCAGGTGTATTTCAATTTCGCGATTGCTAACCGCGAGCCGAGCAGAAAGAATTTCACGGAAGCCGGCGAGCATGATATCCCGCTGCCGGAGAAGTTATATGACTACGAATTGGGTTACACGTACTCGGGCGAGCGCTGGCGCGTGGGCGCGAACCTTTATTATATGGATTACAAGAACCAGTTGGTATTGACGGGTAAATATTCCGATACGGGTGCGTATCTGACACGCAACGTAGCGAAGAGTCACCGAATGGGTATTGAGTTGACGGGTCTTTGGATGCCGACGAGTTGGTTCCAATGGTCAGCCAATCTGACGCTCTCGCGCAATAAGATTCCTAACTACACGGACTGGGTTTCTATCTATGACGCAGACTGGAATGAGATTCGTCAGGACGAGATCAATTTCGGCACAGTGACGATCGCTTTCTCGCCGTCTGTGATCTTCAGCAACACGTTCACCTTCGACTACGCGGGTTTCCGCGCAGACGTACAGACGATTGCCGTCAGCAAGCAGTATCTGGATAACACGATGTCAGAAGAAGCAATCCTGAAACCCTACACGGTGACGAACGTGACGATGCACTACACGTTACCGCTGCCGGCTAAATGGCCGACGATACAGTTGATGGCGCAGGCGAATAACCTGTTCAACAGTGCCTATGAGTCGAACGGCGGAAACTGGATGTGCCAATTCGAAGACGGAAGCCGTTACTACAGCCCGTGGTACTACGCACAAGCAGGAATTAACGTACACGCAGGCTTTGTCGTACAATGGTAGAACCTAACCAGGCAAGGAGAATAGAACCTAACGGAATCCATCCCCATGCAATAGAGGACGAGAAGAAAATCGCCCAGTTATTGGGAATCCAACCCAGAAAGATTGCCACTGTAGCCCATATCGCTACGGTGGCGAATCCTATTATTATGGCCGTGAAGGACCGAAAAGAAAAATGGTTATAATAAATCAAAAAGAGAATAACTGGGATCGTCAGGAAAAGAACCGTAGGCAACCAATACGACGCTATGCCCAACAGTAAAGCCGAACCGAAAGACTCTTGGATGGCTATCTCATGACGATCGAGTTTCTTAAGAATAACGATAATTGTCAATACCAATGCTGTAGCAGCAAAACCCCACCAATAATTCTCGTTGAAATCGGGAGATTGTATCTCTAATGCGGATAACAGAAAGGGTATCCCCACACTACCCGCTACTGCCAATGTCCAGAAGACAATTGGCAGCACGCGGGATAATATGGTCGCTTTATGTCGATTCATTAATTCGTTAATTCCCTAACTCTTTCACTCCTTAACAAATCCCTTCCGTATCAACAGATATTTCGGATCAGCCTCTTTGCCGCGGAACTCCAGATACAACTCCTGTGCATCGCGTGTTCCGCCTTGCTCTAACAAGTGACGGAAACGTTTAGCGGTCTCGGCCTCAAACAGGTCACCCGTCTCCTTGAATGCTGCAAAAGCATCGGCATCCAATACGGCCGACCAGGTATAGCTGTAATAACCTGCCTCATATCCGGTCGTGAAGATATGATTATAGAACGTCGGACGATAGCGAACGATGATCTCATCAATCATACCCATTTTCTTGAGACTCTCTGCCTCGAATGCATTGACATCCAAGCCCTCTGCACTCGTCAACTCATGGAAATCCATATCCAGTATAGATGCACTCAGTAACTCAGTTGTTACAAAGCCCTGGTTGAATGCACTCGCTTTGTTGATTTTCTCGATCAATTCGTCCGGAATAACCTCTCCGGTCTCGTAATGGAATGCATAGGTCTTCAGCACCTCCGGCTCATACGCATAGTTCTCCATGAACTGGCTCGGCAACTCTACGAAATCGCGCGGCGTATTCGTGCCGCTCAGGCTCTTATAATGCGCCTTGCTCAGCAAACCGTGCAATGCGTGACCGAACTCATGGAACAGGGTCTCTACATCGTCCATCGAGAGCAACGACGGATTACCTGCCGTCGGTTTGTTGAAGTTACCTACATTGATAATTACCGGACGATGATCAACGCCCTCTGCATCGATGTATTGCGGCAGGATATTGTTCATCCATGCGCCCGGACGTTTACCCGCACGCGGGAAATAGTCCGTGTACAGAATACCTACTAACGAACCATCAGCCTCCGTTACCTTGAATACCTCTACCTCCGGATTATAAACCGGCATGTTCTCTAATTTCTCAAATTGCAGACCATACAGTTTGGTTGCTACGCCGAACGCACCTTTGCGCACATTGCTCAACTCGAAGTACGGCTTCAACTCCTCTTCATCGAGGTCGTATTTGGCTTTACGCAGCTTCTCGGCATAGAACCACCAATCCCAGGGTTGCAGTTTCTCGCCCGGCAGATCTTGCTCCAACAGGGCTTGTAACTCTGCCGCCTCACGTTTCGCAGCCTCCAACGAAGGAGCCCAAACGGATGCTAAGAATGCATCTACCGTCTGATGGTTCTTAGCCATGCAGTCTGCGAGGATATAGTCGGCAGGGTTATCATATCCGAACAACTTCGCACGCTCAATGCGCAGTTCCATCTCGCGAATGATAACGGATTTGTTGTCGTTCTCATTGTCGTGGTTGCCGCGCGTCGTATAGTCCATCAGCAGTTGTTTGCGTAACTCGCGGTTCTCGCAGTATTGCAGAACCGGGGTGAAACTCGTGCGCTTCGGAGTAAATAACCACTCACCCGGATGACCTGCTGCCTCTGCTTCTTCTGCCGCAGCGGCTTTCGCGCTCTCCGGAAGACCCGCTAACAGCGCTTCGTCCGTAATAAAGCGTTTTACATCGTCGCTATTGGTCTCTGCTACGACGTTGTTACCGAACTTAAGCGAAAGCAAACCTAACTCCTGGTTAATCTCTTTCAGACTCTCTTTCTTGTCCTCCGGCAGATTAGCTCCGTTGTCCGCAAAAGCCTTGTAGGTCTGCGTTACCAGTCTCATCTGCTCGGCGTTCAGACCCAACTGCTCACGCTCGTCGTATACGGCCTTCACGCGTTGGAAAAGGGCGTCGTTCAGAATAATGCCGTCGCTCAGGTCACTTAACATGGGACTTACCTGCTCGGCAATGGCGTTCATCTCATCATTGCCGTCTGCCTCCAATACATTGAAGAAAACACCCGTCACGCGATCTAACAGCAGACCGGAACGGTCTAACGCTACGATCGTGTTCTCAAACGTAGGTGCATCTTCGTTATTCACTATCGCATCAATCTCCGCTTTGTTTTGGCGAATAGCCTCCTCAAATGCCGGTAAATAATGCTCGATCTTTACTTTGTCAAACGCCGGTACACCAAACGGTGTGTTCGGCTGCTCCAACAACGGATTCGTCTGATTGCAAGCTAATAGACTCATAGCCATCACTCCTAAAATTAACACTTTCTTCATAACTAAATATTCATTATTAATGATTCATTATTCATTTAATTCGAACGTTTTTCTCCATCGATTGTTTGATGCGTTCTCTCAGTTCTCGGGACTGGTTATCTACCTTCTGATACCAATGCGGCTTGAAGTCCTGCGCGAACTTGCATTTCGCTAACTTGATCTGAAGATCATCCATCGAACCGCTTACTTTAACGCCCAGATAAATAGGACTCAGTACGTTGATATCGTAGTCGAAGGTCATATTCGTGTTATGCCTGCCGCCTAAAGCTACCATATAATTGTCCATCTGAACGCAGAGCGGATAGACATCTATCTGATTCTTATAGATCGTTAACTCCGCATTGATCGAATCAATCTTGTTCTCGGTCTTCTTGCTAAACAGCAGTAACTTACTGATCTTATCAAACGTCTCTCCGTCTAACACCACCAAGTCTTTACCGGTCAACGAAGCCGCACCGCGTAAGGTACTCATCTTCGGTTGATATTGGCTGTTCAGATACGTCTCTGCCGCCAAGTGGAACTCTGCCGCTCCTTTGAAACTGCTTAACATCGGTACCATCTCTTCCAAATTTGGTATCATGGTCAGCAATTCATCGATATCAACGTCGACCATATGATAGTCCATACCTAAATACAGGTGGTTGCGACGCGGCGAACGATACATGGCGGTTAACTGCAGTTTGGCTGCTCGGCATACAAAACCAACCTCATCCAGTATCAGATTACCTTCTTGCATGAAGATACCACCCTTCAGGTCCTTTGCTACTTGATTGAATATCTCCACTTCCTTCAGGTTCGTATTCAGAGCCAAATCCACATCCAACGGTACCATAAACGGTTCCATTTCTTTCGTTGAATCCGGCGTATTTTGTTCCGGAGTGCTCGTCAGCTCCTCTTGACTCTCGGCTTTTGACTCTTGACTCTCGGCTTTTGACTCTTGGCTCTCGGCTTCCGACTCTTGACTTGTCTCTTCATCGGCACTGAACCATGCCATGAGTTGGTTCGCATCGCAGTGGTCGGATACAATGTCTAACTCTCCTTCCAAAATCTTCTTGTGCCTGAACCATCCGCCGATATGACGTACATTACCCTTGATATTCAAATCCGAATTACCCAACTCAATGCGCGAATTGGCAATGTTCATCGCTTTGTTCGAGTACGCGAACTCAATAGACGGGATATAAACCGGCTCCGGCAAACGTTCCGGCATACGAACCTCTCCGTTCTTCAGATGAATCGTCAGTCTCGGATTCCATTGGAGGAGGATGTTCTCTTCCCCGGCTTTGTAACGAGCTGCGGCTTCGATACGCAATGCCTCCGTCTTGGCCATCAACTCCTCACCCATCTCGGCTTGCAGCGCATCGGTTTGGATCTTTGCACTCATTTTTTTGCCGCCTGCGAGATAGGCTTCCAACTCCGCATTCGTCAAATCCGCATGGATATCTTCGAATCTACCGTCCAAAGAAGCCGTATGAATAGAGGCAAAATAGTCTTGCTCATTATTCAGCACATTCGCCGCTTCAATACGAATCATCGAGGCACCTAAAGCAGCATTTATCGTCGTATCCATCGAGAAATCAACCTGCTTCGTGTCTAAATCCACGCATGCCCAATTGACCGATTTCCTGCTCGGATTCTTATTGGGGATAAATACCTTTGCTTTCGTATAGGGCAGGGTAGCCTCCATACTGTCCATCGCGTATGCAATATCCGTCAGTGTCAAATCTGCATCGATCATTCCTTTCTCTAATCGCATCTCGCTCAAATCGGACAGCCGTATCTTGGCATTCGCTTTACCTTTCGTTTGGCCCTTCAAATCCATCTCTTTCGGCATGAAATAAGCGAAATCGGGTAGGTTGGCATCGATATCTAAATGCAGATCTAGCAACATGTCTTCCAGCAAGTCCTCTACCTTGCCTTTCGCAGCAATACGACTCTCTTTTGTCTTCGCCGATAGTTTGTTGATCGTTACCGTCGAAGGCTGTTGTTTGTTCAAATCCAAACGGGCATCGGCATCCAATTGCAAGTCGCGCACCGTGTAGGGCAGCGGTTTGTATGCTCCTTTGCCCTCTTTGATATCCAAATGCGCCGTTAAAACCGGCATAATAGAGTCTGCATACGTTCCCTTGACGTTTGCCTCCAATGCCATCAAACCGTCCACTTTGATATCCTTCAACGATGCTTTAAAACGCTCCGGCACCAACGCCAGGATCTCTTGTATCTGCCATGTTCCGTCGGTTGAAACCGTCGCATCGCAGGTGTACACGCCGCTGCTCAAATCCGGAGTACCTGCTTCTCCATCCAGCAGAAGACCGAAATCATTCACTTGCAGCTTGGCTTTGTCGATATAGACATGCTCAAGATTCTTATAATAAACCGGCAGGTGAAGTCTCAACTCCAAGTCCTGCGCGTATTCCTCGCCTTTCAAGGTCGCGCATACATGTTGCGCACTCAAATCCAATCGCGCCCCATCTAAATCATCCCGATTCTGACTCGCCAAAACAATCGATGCTTCATCCAACGAAGCAGCAATCGTATCTTTCTCGTCCACGAAAGAGAGATGGCGTGCACTTACCTTCAAATCTTCTTCCCATCGTACCGACTTGAGCTGCCACCCGCCTTCGTCCTCCTCTTCTTCTTCGTCGTCCTCCGACTTAAATACATCGAAGTTGGTCGTTCCGTCCGCCGCAATATAAATATTCGCGGTCGCATCGCGCAGATGGAAGCGCTTAATGCAGATATTGCCATGAATGGCATCTATCAGTTTGAGCGATACCAACAGTTCCGGAACAGCTACCAGCGTATCGGACTGCGCCCCTTCCATCGGGTTGATAAGGCACGCGTCCTTTACCGATACACCGAAATACGGGAAAGTGGAGAAATAGGTCAACTCCACTTCGTCTAACTCGTACTCGCAGGTCACATATTGATCCGCTACCTGATGCGCAATAGCAGTCAAACGCGCAGGAGTGAAAATGAGACAGCACGCGATAGATAAAGCGATTATAATCGCTCCAAATAGTCCTAAAAGACACCAACCCGTTATGATGAGAACTCGTTTCATTTACTTTCTACGACTTTGGAGAAGTAGAACTTGTTCGACGTATAGTCTTTCTCGTAATATTCCAATTTCGTGTCCGTCAAAACCGATACGACGTACACTTTCGGTATTTCAGCTCCGCCGTTATCCATGAAATGAATCTCCGTCAGATTACCGTTGGTCTCAAATTTGTATTGAAACCATCCGTTGCCGCGAATACCTGACTGGGTCCAGGTATCCAAGAGATCCTGCTCCGTTACATCCTCTCCTTCATCCCATTCGCGACCGTAGAAATACGGATACTCCTCCGCGCGGTCCGCCGTGAAGCGCACATAATGCTGCGTGTGGTTCTCTTCCCAAAGACCCTGCAGGTCGCTGATTTGGAAATTCGGGTCATTCGATTTGCCTCCTTCGCCAAATAGCGAACAGCTGTTAAACGCAATACTTACAAAGACGAAAAGCGTCCAGTAAAACAACTTTTTCATTGTGTTTATGCTTTTTGAATAGAAATACCTACGTTGTATCCGTCCATCTCCAAGTGCTGGTCCCCTTCTGCTTGCGCTTGCAATTGGATAGAAGTAGCCAACACCTGACTGGCAATATAATCCGAGCAATGCAGTACCGCATTATGAATCTCTTCGCGGTCTTCCAATACAATCGAGATACGGTCGGTGATCTCCAAACCACTCGATTTACGCAGGTTCTGGATGCGGTTAATCAACTCACGAGCCAGACCTTCTTCAATCAGTTCGTCCGTCAACTCGATATCCAGCGCGATGGTCAGAATTCCATTGTTGCTTACCAACCAACCCGGCATATCTTCCGTGATGATCTCTACATCTTCCGGAATTAATTGATAGTCCACCGTGGTCAATGGATAGCAACCCTCTTGCTCCATCTTCGCAATCTGGTCTTGGGTCATCGATGCAATCTCCGCAGCCACGGCCTTCATGTTCGCGCCCACTTTCTTACCCAGCACTTTGAACTGCGGTTTGATCTTCTTGACCAACTTGATCTCGCTCTGCTCGGCCGGAACAACAACCAGTTCCTTTACGTTCACCTCGCTCTTGATCAAATCGGCTACATGCAGCAGGGCCTCTGTAGTCTCTGCATCCGGTGTCGGAATAACAGCCTTCTGTAGCGGTTGACGAACATTCTTCTCCGCGCGTTTACGCAGACTCAGAATCATACTCGTGGCTTGTTGAGCCAGGTACATCTGACGCTCCAGACGCGTGTCAATAAGCGCCTCATTGGCCTTCGGCCACTCACTTAAATGGACGGTTTCACCGACTAAATCGCGGTATAAACGATCCGCATAGAAGGGCGCATTCGGTGCAATCAATTGCGCTACGGTCTTCAGACACGTATAGAGCGTCTCATAAGCGGCCTGTTTGTCCGCGTTCATCTCTCCGCCCCAGAAACGTTTGCGGTTCAGACGTACGTACCAGTTACTTAAGTCGTCCTGTACGAAATCGCTAATCGCACGTCCGGCCTTGGTCGGTTCGTAGGCTTCGTACGCTTCGGTCACCTCCTTGATTAAGGAGTTGAGTTTACTCAAAATCCAACGGTCTATCTCCGAGTACGCCGCATGGCTGGCTTGCTCCGGTTCTGAACCGGTCCAGCCGTCCACGTTCGCATAGAGGGCAAAGAATCCGTACGTGTTGTACAGCGTTCCGAAGAACTTACGGCGCACTTCATCCACTCCTTCCGGATCGAACTTCAGGTTCTCCCAAGGACTCGAATTGGTCAGCATATACCATCGTACTGCATCCGCTCCATAAGTGTCCAACGCACCGAACGGATCCACGGCATTCCCCAGACGTTTACTCATCTTATTGCCGTTCTTATCCAGTACCAGACCATTCGAGATAACATTCTTATACGCTACCGTACCTTCGATCATCGTGTGGATGGCATGGAGCGTGAAGAACCATCCGCGAGTCTGGTCCACCCCTTCGGAGATGAAGTCTGCAGTACGCGGAGCATCCGCGTTCTCAAACGGATAGTGGTTCTGTGCGTACGGCATAGCACCCGAATCAAACCATACATCAATCAGGTCTAACTCGCGCTTCATCGGCTTACCGCTCGGCGATACCAAAATGATGCTATCCACGTACGGACGATGCAAATCAATGATACTCGGATCGTAATTCGCTTTGCTGTAATCACCCACTTTATGCTTTGGCCAAGGGTTGGCTTGCATGAAGCCTGCCTTCACGGATTTCTCGATTTCATCGAATAATTCTGCGATGCTACCGATGCAAATCTCCTCTTTTCCGTCCTCCGTTCTCCAAATAGGAAGCGGAGTTCCCCAATAACGACTGCGACTCAAGTTCCAGTCATTCAGGTTGTTCAACCATTGACCGAAACGACCCGTACCGGTACTCTCAGGCTGCCAGTTGATCGTCTGATTCAGTGCAATCATCTTGTCACGCGCCTTGGTCGATTGAATGAACCAACTGTCTAACGGATAATAGATAACCGGTTTGTCGGTACGCCAACAGTGCGGATAACTGTGTACATGCTTCTCCGTGCGTAACAAACGACCGTCCGCTTTCATCTCCATACAAAGATGCAGATCCAGTGTCTCGTCTTTCTCTGTCAGGTTCGGATCATATGCGTTTTTCACAAAACGACCTGCATATTTCCCATAGAGTTCGGTATTGACATTAGCAGCTACCCATGCTTCATCCAGGTCTTCAATCTTCCAATATTTACCGGTGAAATCGACCATCGGACGGGGACCGTAGTTCTTTGTCTGCATATACAAACCCGGAACACCTGCCGCATCGCCCACTTTCTTGTCGTCCGCACCGAACGTAGGCGCGATGTGTACGATACCTGTACCGTCTTCCGTCGTTACGTAGTCGCCCGGGATCACACGGAATGCTCCTTCGCCCGGATTAACCCACGGGAACAACGGATCATACTCCAGTCCTACAAGATCCGCACCCTTATAACGGGCTACAATCTCGGCGTTCTCGAAATATGCACCCAGACGCGCCTCTGCGAGAAGGATATGTTCGCCGTTCTCTAACTTGATCTCGACATAGTCGATCTTCGGACCTACGCAGAGTGCCGTATTACTTGGCAAAGTCCATGGCGTGGTCGTCCAGGCAATGATATAACGACCGTCTTTCAAGTGGAACTTGGCCGTACAGGTCAGGTCTTTTACATCGCGATAACAACCCGGTTGATTCAACTCATGGCTACTCAATCCCGTTCCTGCGGCCGGTGAATACGGCTGAATCGTATATCCCTTATACAAATAGCCCTTCTTATACAGCTCTTTCAGCAGGTACCATAGCGTCTCGATATATTTGTTGTCGTACGTGATATACGGATCATCCAGATCAACCCAATAACCCATCTGCTTGGTTAACTCCGTCCATTCCTTGGTGTATTTCATCACCTCGCGACGGCAAGCCGCATTATACTCATCTACACTGATCTTCTTGCCGATATCTTCCTTTGTGATACCCAACATCTTCTCTACGCCTAACTCAACCGGCAGACCATGCGTGTCCCAGCCCGCCTTGCGACGAACCTGATAACCCTGCATCGTCTTGAATCGACAGAACGTGTCCTTGATCGTACGAGCCATCACATGGTGAATTCCCGGCTTTCCGTTCGCCGACGGAGGACCCTCGAAGAATAAAAACGGAGTATGACCCTCGCGTGTGGAAATACTCTTCTCAAACAACCCTTCTTTCTCCCACTGCGCTAACACCTCCCGGCTCAACGCAGCCAAATCTAATCGCTTGTATTCGTTAAAATGTTTCATATGGTGTGAAAATAAATTCTTTAGTTTAAACTAAAAACGGCGCAAAATTACAAAAAAATTTTGATATGTGCAAATTTTTTCGTACCTTTGCCGCATGAAAAATAAAATGAAAGAAAAATTCATCCGAATTGCGACGTGGCTGGGTATCATGATGGCCTTAACAATCGTAGCATTATTGCTATGGCAAATCCTTTTCCATGCCGACCAATCTACCGCCTCTTTGAAGTGGTTGCAGTTTCTGCAAACTGCGGGTACATTCCTCCTCCCGCCTGTCCTTTGTGCCCTGATCTGGGATCCGAATAGACGTCCTTTGGCTTGGCTCAAAATGGACCGAACAGTACCTTGGTGGTATTACCTGGCTGGTATCCTTATTATGGTCGCGGCCTTGCCTGCTATCAACCTCATCGCCGACCTCAACGGACGTATTCGGCTGCCGGAAAGTCTCGATTCCATCGAGCAATTTTTGAAGCAACAAGAGGAAGCCGCTGCGGCTTTAACGGAGCGTTTTCTTCAGGCCGATAATTTCGGCGTATTGCTCATCAACATCGCCCTAATGGCGCTTCTACCGGCTATAGCGGAAGAACTCTCCTTCCGCGGTACCTTGCAGCAGATCCTGGGCAATAAGCACATCGCTATTTGGGTGACAGCTATCATCTTTTCGGCAATCCATATGCAGTTCTATGGTTTTATCCCTCGTATGCTCATTGGCGCTTTGTTGGGTTATATGTTTGTCTGGACCGGTAGCCTCTGGATACCCGTCCTCATGCATTTTACCAACAATGGCTTGGCGGTTCTGGCCTTTTACCTCTTTGACGAACATATGGTAGATAACAAAAATATCGCCGACTCCATAGGAGCAGGCGATACTTGGTGGCTAGGCTGCATCAGCCTCGTTATTACATGTCTTGGTCTACTAATATTCTACCGCAGAACTCACAAACAATAATCTTCTTGCGAGTACGGATATCCAATTGCTGCTGTGCCGGAATCTTCGCGTGACAACCGCCACAGGAGTCGCGCTCGATCTTTACTACAGCCAGACCGTTACGTGCATTCTTACGAATACGTTTAAAACCGGTCAACAGACGCTCGTCGATCTTCTTCTCCAGTTCGCCTGCACGAAGAACCAATGCCTCCGTCTCTGCTTTTGTCTCCGAGAGAATCTGATCCAACTCCGAACGCTTCTGGTTCAGATCAACCGTACGCTCCTCGATGTCCTTGGTCGTCTTGGCTTTGTCTGCCAAACGAGCCTCTAACTCTGCCGAGTAGTGTTTGATCTTACGCTGCGAAGCCTCGATCTCCAATTCCTGATACTCGATCTCTTTGTTCAGGTTGTCGAACTCGCGGTTGTTGCGAACCGTGTTCTGCTGCTCTTTGTAACGCGAGATAGATGCGTTCGCATTCTCCGTACGTACACGATGATCCGAAATCTGCGTCTCGCATTCCTTAATCTCATTCTCGATGTTGGTCAAACGGGTCTTCAAACCCTCCACCTCATCGGCCATGTCTTTTACTTCCTGCGGTAACTCGCCGGCCAGGGTGCGCAAGTTATCGATCTTCGTGTCAACTTGCTGCAGCTCGTAGAGGTATTTCAACTTGTCCTCTACAGTCAATTCTTTTGTTCTTGCCATAATAATATAGGTGTTTTATCTGTTTTACTAATCCTACAGACTAAACCAAGATTTCCGATGAAATCGAGGAAAATCTCTCTTGCGTGACGTTCGCTGATCCAATGGTCAATATCCATCAACCCGATTCGTCCTTCTGCGTCTTGGAACTCATGATACTTGCAGTCCGCCGTAATATATACATCCGCGCCCTGCGCAATAGCTTCCCCGATAAACTCGGCTCCGCAGCCTCCGCACAATGCAATCGTCTTCACTTGCTCTTTCTTCGGTCGCGTATAACGCACATATGTGCAATCCAATAGAGCACGAATTTTTCCGATGAAATCAGTGTAATTCATCTCCTCTTCTAATTCGCCTATCGCACCCAAACCGTTCTCTATAAGCGGACGGCTGTTCTTCAATCCGATCTTCTTCGCCAAGCGCGTATTGATACCATCCGCCGCTACGTCCAGACTCGTATGCGCCGAATAAATGGCGATATCGTGCTTGATAGCCATCTCTACGATGCGAGCCTGCGGCGTTTGACCGCATACCTGCTTCAATCCGTGAAATAATAAGGGGTGATGAGAGATAATAAGCTTACATCCGCATTCAATAGCCTCATTGACCACATCCAACGTTACGTCTGTGGTCAAGAGAACGGACTGGATATCGCGTCCTGTGTCACCTACCTGCATTCCCGAGTTATCCCATTCTTCTTGGGCACTCCGTGGCGCTACAAGTTCTATGCTATTGATGATCTCCCTGAGGAGCACTTATGCTTTTTCCTCTTCTGCAGCTTCGTCTTCGATGCGGAAGTCCGTGATGCCTGCATTCACGAGGATATTATACCATTGGATGAGCTTGCGAATATCGGATGGATAAACTCGGTCGCGATCCCAATTCGGCAGCACTTGGTCAAACCATGCCTGTAACTCCTTATTGTCCGCTTTCTTCGCATCCATCGCTACCGGTTTCAACCCTTCTTTCTTGCCGGCGGAAGTCAGCACTTCGCTTAGCGTTACATCATCTCCGTCCGTGAACATCGATACATCGCTCAGCGCAACGATCTTGTCGCGTGCATAGGTCGGCATACGCTTGCCGTCTACCAAACTCTCTACAATCAGCATGTTGTTGCCGCGACTAACCAACTTATACAAACCCGGCTTACCGGTGATAGCAAGGATATTTTTGATACTTTCCATAATTCTTATCGCAAATTCGGCTGCAAAAGTACTGCTTTTTTTTCATATATACAAATATTTTTTGATAATTTCGACAAATACATCGGCCAAAATGACAAAAAAATGTAAAATTATTTGCACAATTCATAAATTTGTTGTACTTTTGCACGCTTTTTCGAAGAAAGAGCACTAAATCCGGCGAAGTTTTCATGCTTGCATACTGCTTTGGCCGACATTGTATAACTTAAAAAGGAAACAGAAATGTATTTAACTTCTGAGAAGAAAGCTGAGTTGTTCGCTAAATACGGCAACGACGCTAAAAACACCGGTTCTGCTGAGAGCCAAATCGCTTTATTTACCTTCCGTATCAACCACCTTACCGAGCACCTCAAGGAAAACCGCAAGGACTTCGGTACAGAGCGCGCGCTGACTGCACTCGTTGGTAAACGTCGCCGCATGTTGGATTACCTGAAGGCGAAAGACATCGAGCGCTATCGTGCTATCATCAAAGAGCTTGGTATTCGTAAGTAAGCGAAAGCTTCGTGTATTTTTCGTAAAATACGAAAACTACAAAAACTACGAAAACAACAAAAAATCGCTCATTAGGGCGATTTTTTTTGTGTATATCATTTTTTTTGTGTATCTTTGCACCCGCAAAGATGTATGATAGAAATTAAGCCTTACATAGAGCACGCAGTATTGGTGGGATTGATAACTCCTAATCAACCGGAAGAACGCACCAAAGAATACCTGGATGAGTTGGCTTTTCTGGCCGACACACATGGTATCGTTTCCGTCAAACGGTTCACCCAGCGATTGAATCTTCCGATTACGGCTACCTATGTGGGCGAGGGCAAACTCGATGAAATCGACCAATATATACGGGAGCATCATCCCATAGACGTCGTAATCTTCGACGACGAACTCTCCCCGCGGCAGATACGTAATATCGAGAAAGCGCTTAATCACAAAGGCCTCCCGGACGTCCGTGTCATCGATCGCACTATTCTTATCCTCGAGATCTTCCTTCAGCGCGCGCAGACCTCTTACGCGAAGACCCAGGTCGAGATGGCGCATTTGCAATATATGTTGCCTCGTCTGACACGTATGTGGTCGCACCTTGACCGCCAGCGAGGCGGTGGTGGTACCAATCGCGGTATGGGTGAGACCCAGATTGAGGCGGATAAACGGGTCATCGGGCAACGTATCGCCCTCCTGCGTGAGCAACTCAAAACGATTGATAAACAGATGGCAACCCAGCGCCAACATCGCGGAAAGATGGTACGCGTCGCGCTCGTCGGTTATACCAATGTCGGTAAGTCCACCCTCATGAATCTGCTCTCCAAGTCCGATGTGTTCGCGGAGAATAAACTCTTTGCTACCCTCGATACTACCGTTCGAAAAGTGACGGTCGAGAATCTGCCGTTCCTGCTCTCTGATACGGTCGGTTTCATCCGCAAACTGCCGCATCATCTCGTCGAGTCCTTCAAATCAACCCTGGACGAAGTGCGCGAAGCCGATCTGCTCGTGCATGTGGTCGATATCTCCCATTCGAACTTTGAGGAGCAATACGAAGTGGTGGAGCAGACAATAAATGAAATTTGCGGCAACGAAAATATCACAAATCACAAATTACAAATCACAAATCGTGGCGAAAAGCCACGTATTGTGGTCTTCAACAAAATAGACAATTTTACCTATATCCCCAAGGAGGAAGACGACCTCACGCCTATTCAGCGCGAGAACCTCTCCCTGGCCGACCTGCAGAAGAGCTGGATGTCCCGTTTGGGCGAGGACTGCATCTTCATCTCTGCCAAAAACAAAGAAAATATCGATGCCCTCCGCGCACTCCTTTACGAGCGCGTGAAAGCAATCCATATAAAACGATACCCATACAACGATTTTTTGTTTCAGAACTATGAGGACAATTGACGAACAAGGTTATCATTTTGAAGAATGGTTCACTCCCGAGGAAATCGCGAAGGATGTGAAGCAAGTGGCTAAAAAAATTAGTAAGGACTATCAGGGCAAAGAACCCCTCTTTGTCGTCGTGCTGAACGGTGCCTTTGTGTTCGCTTCGGACCTCCTCAGGGCGCTTGACAACGTGCGCTGTGAGGTGACTTTCATCCGTGTCAGCTCCTATTGGGGCATGTCGTCCACAGGAAAACTCGAATTCATCGTGCCCCTGCAGCAGGTAGTGGAGAACCGCGATGTCATCATCGTGGAAGATATTGTGGACACGGGCCTTACTATCCATCAACTCAAGGAGCATATGCGCGGACTCGGCGCTTCGTCTGTGCGCGTCGCTTCTATGCTCTTTAAACCCACCAAACTCGAGTACCCGGACGCCAAACCCGACTATCTCGGAAGAGAGATATCCGAGGAGTTTGTTATCGGGTACGGCCTCGATTTTGACGGCTTCGTCCGTAACCTCGATGCTATTTACAAAGTAAAAAAATAACAATTTAACAGCTTAACATATTAACAATTTAATATTTATTTGCCATGAATGAAGAACTGAAAAAAGTAATGGAGATTGCGGAAGTATGGACCCGCGAACCGTTTGACGCTGAGACTCGCGCACAAGTGAAAGCTATGATGGAAGCAGAGGATAAGACCGAACTCATCGATGCTTTCTATCGTACCCTCGAATTCGGTACTGGCGGACTTCGCGGTATTATGGGCCCGGGTACCAACCGTATGAATAAATACATCGTAGCTATGGCTACCCAAGGCTATGCGAACTACCTGCTCAAAGTGCAGAAAGAGGGTGGATTCCAGAATGTACAGAACGGCCGCGTAGCGGTTGTGGTTGGTCACGACTGCCGTAACAACGGTCGTCTCTTCGCCGAGACCGTAGCAAATATCTTCTCTGCGAACGGCATCCAGGTGTATCTCTTCGAATCCCTCCGCCCGACACCGGAGTGCTCTTTCGCTATCCGTCATCTCAAATGCCAAGGTGGTGTGAACGTGACTGCGTCCCACAACCCGAAAGAGTACAACGGATACAAGGCTTACTGGGAGGATGGTTCACAAGTGCTCCAACCGCACGACCAGGGTATCATCGAAGAGGTGAACAAAGTAACCCTCGCGGACGTGAAATGGGAGGCTAACAAGGATCTCATCGAGATCATCGGTGGTGAGATGGACTACGACTACATGATGGCGGTTAAGAGCGTTATGATCGACCAAGACTCCATCCTGCGTCAGAAAGACCTCAATATCGTTTACACCCCGATGCACGGCGCCGGACGTCAGATCGTGCCGATGTGTCTCCGCAGCTGGGGCTTCCAGAACATCCACGTAGTGCCCGAGCAGATGGTGATCGACGGTAACTTCCCGACTGTCGTTTCTCCGAACCCCGAGAACGCGGAGGCGATGACCCTCGGTATGAAACTCGGTACCAAACTGGGCGCGGACCTCGTTATCGCTTCCGACCCGGATGCAGACCGTATTGCGATCGTCTGCCGTAACGACAAGGGCGAGTGGGTCATCATCAATGGTAACCAGACGAACATCATGTACCACTACTACATCATCAATAACATGAAGCGCCTCGGCAAACTCCGCGACGACATGTATATCGTCAAGACCATCGTTACCTCCGAACTCATCCGTAAGATCGCGGACGCACAGGGCGTAACCCTCACCGACGAATACACAGGCTTCAAGTGGATTGCTAACCGTATCCGTATGTGGGAAGGCAAACGCAAATATATCGGTGGCGGTGAAGAGTCCTTCGGCTTCCTGCCGTACGATGCCGTACGTGATAAATGCTCGCCTTCGGCTATCTGCCTCATCTGCGAGATCGCCGCGTACGCCAAGGATAACGGCATGACCCTCTATGACTACCTGCTCAAGATCTACGAGGACTACGGCTTCCAGAAAGAGACGACCATCAACGTCGTTCGTCCGGGTAAGACGGGTGCCGAGGAGATCCAGGCTATGATGAAGAACTATCGCGAGAATCCGCCGATGGAGATTGCCGGAGAGAAAGTCATCAAGATCAAAGACTTTAAACTTCTCGAACAGAAAAAATGGGAAAATGGTAAATGGGAAAATGAAAAAATAGAGATGCCGCTGAACGCTACTTCGAATGTGCTCCAGTACTTCACCGAAGGTGGCCTCAAAGTCTCCGTTCGTCCGTCGGGTACCGAGCCGAAGATCAAGTTCTATTTCGAGATCCCGGTCAAGACCGAGATCGGCAAACCCTTCACCGGTGCCGACTACGAGCGCTGCACCGCCGAAGCGGAAGCCCGCGTTCCCGCTATCAAAGCTTCGCTTGGTTTGTAATATCGGAAATGACGAGGGATGCGAGTGTTAAGCCAAACACCGCAGTCACTTGCATCAGACTCCCTCGTGTCTCACAGCGCTGCGCCTGTTCACTCGAATAGACGCAGCGTACTTTTTTGTATGGATGAACTTCCAGCTTTTTCATGCGCGCACGCACGGCCTTGGCGAGCGCATCACCTTTGATGTCCATCAACTCGCCCGTCGTCACCTTCGTCGGATCAAAACGCAAAGCGGCTCCCATCGAACTGAAGATCTTTACGCGTGCGCGCGTCGCGTTTATAACAAGGTCTGTCTTGTCATTCACGCTATCGATGGCATCGATGATGTAGTCATACCCTTCTAATCCATTCACCATTAACCATTCACCATTTACCATTTCTTTCCGCGCCTCTATCTCTGCCTCCGGATTGATCTCCAGCAGTCGAGCTTTCAAGGCCTCCACTTTCGGCATACCCATCGTCGCCCGCGTGGCTGGCAATTGTCGGTTGATATTACTCGGCTGTACGGTATCCCCATCCACGATCGTCAGGTGCGTTAGACCCGTACGAACTAATGCCTCTGCGGCATAAGAACCTACTCCCCCTACGCCGAAGATAATCACCTTCTTAGCGCGCAGGGCTTCCATGGCTTTAGCACCCAATAAAGCTTCACTTCTGCTGAAAAATTCGTCCATCATTCATTCAATTTGAGCGCAAAAATACAAAAAAATGCGCATTTATGCAAAAAAAGTGCAATTTTTTTTGGTCAATTCAAAAAAAAGCAGTACTTTTGCACCCGCTTTTCGCCTCAAAAGGCGGGAAGTCGCGCTCGCGAATCCTAATTAAGTCTTCGCTCGCGCGAAGCCCAGGTGGCGGAATTGGTAGACGCGTTGGTCTCAAACACCAATGGGAAACCGTGCCGGTTCGATCCCGGCCCTGGGTACAAGAAAGGAGGTGAATGCAATGATTATCGTTCCTGTTAAAGAAGGTGAGAACATCGAGCGCGCGATTAAGAAATTCAAACGCAAATTCGATAAGACGGGTGTCGTTAAAGAGCTCCGTCGTCGCCAACAGTTCGACAAACCGAGCGAGCTGAAACGTGTGAAGATGGCACATGCGAAGTATGTGCAGTCGTTGCACGCTCACGACGATATGTAATGAATGACCTCCATCATTACAAATAAAGGACCCACTTCGGTGAGTCCTTTATTTTTTGCTATTTGTCCGCAAAATTAGTACTAACTGATCTCGCTCCAATTGAAACTCTGTTTAACGCGCAGAATATCCAATTGATGCTTGTAAATTCGGTTCATTTGATCTTCCAAAAGGGGATCTTTATCCAGTATCTCTTTGGCAGCCTGACGCGCCAACGTTACTATCTGACCATCCGTCGCTAAATTCGCTATATGCAGTTCAAAAGGTGTACCCGACTGCAGCGTGCCTTGTAAATCACCCGGGCCGCGTAGAGCCAAGTCCGCCTCCGCAATGCGGAAACCGTCATTCGTGGCTACCATAATTTCCATACGTTTGCGGGTATCTTTACTCAACTCCTGGTCGGTCAGAAGCAAACAATAACTCTGGTCTCCTCCGCGACCTACTCGACCGCGTAACTGGTGTAACTGACTCAACCCGAACCGCTCAGCGTTCTGGATCATCATGACGGTCGCGTTGGGCACGTTCACGCCGACCTCGATGACGGTCGTCGCGACGAGTATCTGCGTCTCGCCGCTAACAAAACGCTGCATCTGCAGGTCTTTGTCTGCGGCCTTCATCTGACCGTGAACCATCGAGATCTTGCAGTCCGGAAAAGCCTCACATAACTCGTTGAAACCGTTCTGCAGATCCAGCAGGTCCATCTTCTCGTTCTCTTTAATCAACGGATAGACGACGTATATCTGCCGTCCGTCCTGTATCTGCTTGCGCAGGAAGGCGTACACCTGTGCGCGGCGTTGGATGGAGTAGTGGATGGTCTGCACGGGCTTACGTCCCGGTGGAAGCTCGTCGATGATGGAGACCTGGAGATCGCCATAGACGGTCATTGCCAAGGTGCGGGGGATCGGTGTCGCGGTCATGACGAGGATGT
>SAMEA3663084__coassemble_47_pt1 | contig 41362 bp, 43 predicted proteins | sample SAMEA3663084__metabat2_low_PE_028 | metagenome-assembled genome bin SAMEA3663084 (sample SAMEA3663084) | pig gut metagenome | biome: pig gut; feature: pig-associated habitat; material: faeces | place: France | collected 2012 | reverse complement strand
TGCTTCCCACATATATTGCTTGGCTAAGGCATCTAACTGGTTGCCTCTTGTGCCTCTGGGGAAACGAGCCGTCTGGAGCGCTATATGCCCTTTGAGGACGTAGGTGTAGTCTAACTTCGCCTGCGTGGGGATCTCTCCTCCAAGCCAGACGGTACGGGTGATGTCCGTGGTGCCATCGAGGTACTGCCCTCCGGAGTCGAGCAAGAGCATTCCTTCAGGTTTGACTACCGCACAGTTCTCCTTCGTCGCGGAATAATGGACGATCGCACCATTGCCTTTATAGCCGGCAATCGTGCCGAAAGACTCGTCTGTGAAGTTCTCTCCCATGGCGCGGAAGGCATGCAGTTTCTCCATCAGGTCCCATTCGGTCAGCGGTCTTTCGACTTTTGACTTTTGACTTTCGACTAATGTCTCTTCCAGCCATTTGAAGAAGCGCGTGAGCGCGGCGGCATCCTGCCGCATGGCGATACGCTCACCCTCCAACTCCACGGCGTTCTTCTTTGCCTTGTCGATGAGAACAGGCGATTTGGTGTTGCGTTTCTGACAGGTCTCCGGAATCGCCTCGAAAAGCGCCTCGTTCACGCGTGCTCCGTCGTAGATGACGGTGCCGCTCAGGCCGGCGATATAGTCAAACACAGTCTCATAGGGTTTCACGTCTATATTGTTGAAATCCAGATAGTTCTGAGCTACCGTGTCCACTTTGTTCGCATCCACGAAGAGGGTACATTTATCGTCTTCGAGAACGACGTAGGATATAACCACAGGGTTGTACTCCACATCGTTTCCGCGGATGTTAAGCAGCCATGCTATCTCGTCCAAGGCGCTGATAATCAACGCCCATTTTGAATCGGACGCTTTACTGTTTACGATCTCGCGCATCCGCGCTAACTTGCTCTCCACGGTCTCTCCGGCAAAATCGGCAGAGTAGGGATAGAGCTTGTCGCTCGGGATAGCCGGACGGCCTTCCGTCCAGATCGGCTTGATGAGATCGACGGACTTAATGGATAAGTTTGCTGCCGCCAGTTGCTCCTTCCATTCCGCGAAGTCATTCACGCTGAACATCTCGGGATTCAGTCCCACGGCACCTTGGACGTTCTTTGTCAACCACTCCACGATGCTCGGGCAGTCGATATCGCTCTCGCGCATGAGTTCGATCGTGCTGTCTTTCAACTCGATACCGGCCTGCAGGTAATACCGGCTATCCGTCCAAAGCAAAGCTTTGTCCGTCGTCACCACCATCGTTCCGGCCTCTCCGTTGAAGCCCGACAACCATTGCATCTCACACCAGTGTGACGCCATATATTCACTTGCGTGCGGGTCATTCCCCGGCACGACATACACCGTTACATTCGCTTCTTTCATCGCTGCGCGTAAGGCAGCCAAACGCTCTAATACATTCATAATACTTCCAATTTGGCTGCAAAGTTACACTTTTTTTTGCAATTATCCAAAAAAACGGGATATTTTTGTACTTGCAGCCAAAAACGAGCCCTTTGGGGCTCTTTTTTTTGATTTTGCTTGCACATGTCATAAAAAAGTAGTATCTTTGCACGCTAATTTGGATATTTATGGATTCATTTATAGAATTATGCCAACGTAGACGTTCAATTCGTAAGTATACGCATCAGCCTGTGGAGCAGGAGAAGATAGATTATCTCTTGCGCTGCGCGTTGATGTCTCCGTCATCCAAGCGCACCAATCCATGGGAGTTTGTGGTAGTGCGCGACGAGGCGAAATTGCGTCAAATGGCGAGTTGTCGTACATATGGCAGTCAGATGTTCGAGACGGCCATGGCGGCTATTGTGGTGGCTTTGGATCCGAGTCTGAGTGACACGTGGATGGCCGATGGTGCAATTGCAGCGGAGCACATATTGTTAGCAGCTGCAGAGCAGGGACTTGGTGCCTGTTGGTGTCAGGTATACCAACGCGAAGGCGCGGAGGAACTGGTTAAGGGTCTCTGTGGGATTCCGGAGGACAGAACGGTGCTGTGTGTGATCTCGCTGGGCTATCCGGATGAAGAGAGAAGCATATATGACCTATCTCGACTGAAGTACGAGAAGGTCCATAACGAGGAATTTTGATTTTTGATTTATGAAACCTATAGTAGCAATAACGGCCGGTGATACAAACGGCGTGGGATACGAAGTGATCATCAAAGCGCTGCTGAACGGCTATGTGTTTGAGATCATGCGTCCTGTGGTTTACGGTAATGCCGCCGTAGCGAAACAGCATATTCAGACCTTGGGTGAAGACTATCGTAATATCACTTGGAATATCATCGATGCGCCCGAACAAGCAAAAGACGGTCGTCTGAACCTTATCTCCTGCTATACCGATAACCTTCCGGTAACCATGGGTACTGCTACGGCGGAAGCGAACAAAGCAGCAAAGGCCTCGTTGGAACGTGCATGCCGTGACTTGAAAGCGGGTAAGGTGCAAGCTCTGGTGACAGCGCCGATTAACAAAGAAGCGCTTCATGGCGGCCATACGGAGTGGTTGGCAGAACAGTTTAAAGTTGAAAGTTTAGAGTTTAATGATTCTCTGATGATGCTGTGTGCGGGGAATTTGCGTGTGGCTTTAGTATGTAACCATGTGGCATTGGCGGATGTCCCTGCGCATATTTCAGAAGAACGGATCCTTGCCAAACTGACGCTTCTGAACCGTTCGTTGAAACGAGACTTCGGCCTGGAGAAACCCCATATAGCGGTACTGGCGTTGAACCCCCATGCAGGAGATGCCGGTTTGTTGGGAAAAGAGGAAGAGACGATTATCATGCCGGCTATTGCGAAAGCGAATGAGCAAGGTATTTGGGCGTTCGGTCCATATGCGGCGGACGGATTCTTCGGTTCAGGTCGTTTCACCCATTTCGATGCGGTGCTTGCCATGTATCATGACCAGGGTTTGATCCCGTTTAAGACCTTGGATATGACAGGCGTGAACTACACAGCGGGTCTATCCATCGTACGTACTTCGCCCGATCATGGTACGGGTTATGATATAGCCGGTAAGAACCAAGCCGACGAACGCTCTATGCGAAATGCGCTTTTTATGGCAATTGATGTGCTGCGTCAACGCGAAGAATACGATGCGTTGACCGCTAATCCGTTGCCGTTCATCGTACGTGGGGACAGAGAAGGCAAACCTCGTCGCGAGTTCATTGACTTCAAGACCACTACGGGTGGTAACCGCTTTGACCGTCCGGCGGAATCCAAGGAAAATGAATAAATATGAAAAATATCGAAATATGTTGACAAGTAAAGAGATTAGACAGTCCTTTTTAGATTTTATGGCCTCGAAGGGACATCAGGTGGTTCCTTCTGCGCCGATGGTCATCAAAGATGATCCTACATTGATGTTTACCAATGCCGGTATGAACCCGTGGAAGGGTATCATCTTGGGCAATGACCCTATTAAATACCCCCGCGTAGCGGACAGTCAGAAGTGTCTGCGCGTGAGCGGTAAGCATAATGACCTGGAGGAAGTAGGTCACGATACGTATCACCACACGATGTTCGAGATGCTGGGCAACTGGTCGTTCGGCGATTACTTCAAGAAGGATGCGATTGATTTCGCATGGGAGTATATTGTGGATGTGCTGAAGATCGACCCGAGTAACCTCTATGCAACCGTCTTCGAGGGTTCTCCGGAAGAGGGTTTGAGTCGGGACGAAGAGGCGGCTTCCATATGGGCCAAACACCTGCCGGCTGATCATATCCTGAACGGCAACAAACATGATAACTTCTGGGAGATGGGCGATACGGGTCCTTGTGGTCCGTGTAGTGAGATTCACGTAGACAGTCGTAGTGCGGAAGAACGCGCGCAAGTGCCCGGACGTGAGCTGGTGAACAAAGATCATCCTCAAGTGATTGAGATTTGGAATATTGTCTTCATGCAATATAACCGCAAAGCGGACGGATCGTTGGAGCCGCTTGCAAAGAAAGTGATTGATACGGGTATGGGCTTTGAGCGTCTGGTTCGAACGATTCAGGGAAAGACCTCGAACTACGACACGGATGTGTTCCAACCGATGTTGAAGAAGATAGGCGCTATCTGCGGTTGCGAATACGGTAAGGATGAGAAGACCGATGTCGCGATGCGCGTGATTGCGGATCATATCCGTACGATAGCGTTTGCTATTACGGACGGTCAGTTGCCGAGCAACGAGAAAGCGGGTTATGTCATTCGTCGTATTCTCCGTCGTGCCGTTCGTTACGGTTATACCTTCCTCAATATGCGTTCGGCTTTCCTCTATCAGCTCGTGCCGCAGCTCATCGCAGACATGGGTGTGGCCTATCCGGAGTTGGTGCAACAAGAGGCACAGATTACTCCGGTTATCAAATCCGAGGAAGAAGCCTTCCTGCGTACCTTGGAAAAGGGTATCGGTCTGTTGGATAAACTGATGGACGAAGCCCGCAGAGCAGGTAAAACAGAGATCAGCGGAGTGGATGTATTCACACTCAAAGATACGTACGGTTTCCCGCTTGACTTGACGGAACTGATTCTTCGTGAGAACGGATTCACGACCAATGAAGAGGAGTATAACAAAGCGCTCGAACACCAGAAATCGATGGGTCGTGAGGCCAATAAACAGGACTTAGGCGACTGGACGGTATTGGAAGAAGGCGAAACGGAGTTTGTGGGATATGACACTTTAGCGTGCGAGACCAAGATTCTTCGTTACCGCCAGGTGAGCCAGAAAGGAAAGAGTTTCTACCAAGTTGTGCTCAATAAGACGCCGTTCTATGCCGAGATGGGCGGTGAGGTCGGAGATACAGGATATCTCCGAATGGAAGATTTAAAATTTAAAATTTTAGATTGTAAGCGAGAGAATAACTTGCCCGTACATATTCTGGCTGAACTGCCGAGTGATCCAAGGGCTACGTTTGTAGCAGAAGTGGATGCAGCGCGTCGTCAGGCTATTATGTGTAACCACTCAGCGACCCATATCTTGCACTACGCGTTGCGCGAAGTGCTGGGTAAACACGTGGAGCAGAAGGGTTCGCTCGTTACACCGGACAGTTTGCGTTTTGACTTCTCGCACTTCCAGAAAGTAACGCCGGAAGAGTTGCGTCAAGTGGAGATATTGGCCAACAGCATCATCCGTCAGGATATTCATCTGGAGGAGCATCGTCATATGCCGATTACTGAGGCGAAAGCATTGGGGGCCATGGCGCTCTTCGGAGAGAAATACGGGGACGATGTACGTGTGATCAAATATGGTCCTTCTGTCGAACTTTGTGGTGGATGCCATGTGTCTTCGACCGGTAAAATCGGATGTGTACGTATTCTGATGGAGACCAGTATTGCTGCCGGTATTCGTCGTATCGAGGCGGTTACTGCAGCCAAGGCGGATGAGCTCTATTACATAGCGCAAGATACGCTGAGCGGGCTGAAGTCGCTCTTTAACAATACACCCGATCTGGCGGGAGCCATTCATAAGTTCATCGACGAGAACGCTGCGCTCAAGAAACAGATCGAGCAGTTCATGGCTGAGAAGATCGTGCGTTATCGCGATGAACTGATTGATCGGGCGGAGGACTTTGGCGATATCAAGTTGGTTCGTCTGCAAGGAGAAGGCAATCCGGAGTTGTTACGCGGTGTATTGCCTATGCTGCGCGGTAAGTTCACGGATGTGAAGTTCGCGGTATTGGCTGCCATTGAATGCGATGGTAAACCGACGATAGCAGTCTTCCTCAGTCAGCCTCTGGTAGACGCAGGAAAGAATGCAGGCGCGATGATCAAGTCGGCCGCTAAGAATATCCAAGGCGGCGGAGGAGGTCAACCGTGGATGGCTACTGCAGGAGGTCGCGATGTGAAAGGTCTTCAGGCCGCCATGGAAGAGCTCCTCGATGCTTTAAAATCATAAATCATAAATTTGAAATCATAAATCATAAATCCTAAATGAAATTACCCACCCGATATCTCCCTGCAAAGATCCGTAGTGCCGTACGATTCTTCTTCGTCGGCACCACGGGCGCTGTGCTGCAGACCTGGTTCTTCATGGCGGCGCTGACGGTCATGGGCGAACCCGACAAAGGTACGGTGCTCTACTATATCGCTTTCGGTATCGGGTATATCCTGGAGATGATCCCGAATTATTTCTTCTCGAACTGGTACACCTTCAATACGAAGCCCAGTAAGAAGAACGCAGGAGGATTCCTCTTCGCTCGGGCGATCAACCTCGTCGTGCAGTTCGGCCTGCTGCCATTAGCTCTAGCGGCGTTTCCCTCCTGGCGCGACGGACTCATCAGCCTCTTCGTCATCTTCATCGGCGGATGTATCAATTACCTCATATGCTCATTGTTTTTTAAGAAAAAAGAAGAAACACAAAATCCTCAATAATCATGAAAATCTACAGAGCGAACATTCTGTTCACCCCTACGCCGGAAGCGTTTAAAGTGTTGGAGCACGGGTATGTAGTTGTCGGAGACGATGGCAACGTAGTGGATACGTATCAGACTTTGCCCGAACAGTATGCCCATGAACGGGTTATTGACTTTGGCGATCGTTTGTTGATGCCGGCCATGAATGACCTGCATGTGCACGCATCGCAGTATCGTAACTTGGGTATTGCGATGGATCTGGAGTTATTGCCTTGGCTCAACGCCTATACCTTTCCGGAGGAAACGAAATACAAAGATATCGGCTATGCGGAGAAGATGTACCGTCGTTTTGTACACGATCTTTGGAAGATGGGTACGATGCGTGCTGCGATCTACGCTACTATTCACCCGGAAGCAACCTGTCTCTTGGCGGACCTGCTTAACGAGGCCGGTTTAGGCGGAATGGTGGGTCTCGTGGGCATGGATCGCAACGGTCCAGACACCTTGAGTAACACAGTGGAAGAAGTCGTAGAGGGAACGAAGCGCGTGATGGAGCATACGAAGAATATGCCGTTGATCTCCGCGATCGTCACTCCGCGTTTCATTCCGAGTTGTACGCCGGAAATGATGACCGCGCTGGGTGAATTGGCTAACGAATACAAACTGCCCGTCCAATCGCACTTGAGTGAAAATCAATCGGAGATAGCGTGGGTAGCAGAACTGGAGCCGGAGTCTACGTGTTACGGCGATGCGTATCTGCGATATAATATGTTTGGTCAGACACCGACCCTCATGGCACACTGCTGCTATACCTCGGGTGAAGAGTTTGAACTGATGCGTAAGAATGGGGTCTTTGCAGTTCACTGTCCGACGTCCAATTGTAATCTCGGTTCAGGTATCGCGCCGATCCGTCGTTTCTTGTCGGCAGGTGTTCCTGTTGCTCTGGGATCGGATGTATCGGCAGGTAGTGGTTTCTCGATCTTCCGTGTGATTCATTATACGCTTCAAATGTCGAAGATGAAATGGGTGCATGGCGGACATAAAGAGGCTTTCTTATCGTTGAGCGAAGCCTTCTATCTGGCGACTAAGTCGGGTGGCTCGTTCTTCGGCAAAGTGGGTTCGTTTGAACCGGGTTATGCGTTCGATGCGTTGGTAGTGGACGATAGCGATTTGAACTTCGATAACTACTCGATTCAACATCGTCTGGAGCGCTATATCTACTTGGGCGACGACCGGCAGTTGACGCATCGTTTCTGCCAAGGTAAAGAGATATCTGCTCCGCGAATTATTGAATAAAGATGTTGTTAGCGCGCGTCATAGAAGGGCTTCCGTTGATGGACTATCTGGCGATGGAAGCAGACATGGTTAAGACGATTCAAGAACCGACGGTTTTTACTTGGGTCGTATCGCCAACGGTGATTTATGGTCGCCACCAATGCGCAGAGGCGGAAGTGAATGAAGCCTATTGCCACGCACATGGTATCGCGGTCGTCCAGCGGCAGAGTGGGGGAGGTTGCGTCTATGCGGATCGAGGGAACCTGATGATATCTTGTGTATCTCCTTCGACCCGCTCGCAAGAGGTGTTTGACCAGTTTTTAGCGTTGCTCTCCGGAGCTTTGCGGCAGTTAGGCTACGAAGCCGTAACCACAGCGCATAACGATGTGTTGGTAGGAGATCGCAAAGTGTGCGGAACTGCGTGTTATACTACGCCGACAGGCACGGTAGTACATGCCTGTATGTTATACGACGTCAACCTGACGGACCTCGAAGCGGCGATCACTCCCTCAAAGGCCAAGCTGGCGAAGCATGCAGTAGCATCCGTAAGACAACGGGTGAGAAACCTGCGCGACATCCGAGACCTCGGAGACATGGCGCTCTTTCGCGAGGCATTAGAAAAAGCGATCATAAATCAAAAATCATAAATCAAAATATCGTATGGAGATAAGTTTACGGGCACAATCCATGCCGGAGAGTCCTATTCGTAAATTGGCCAAGTACGCCGATGAAGCGAAACTCGCAGGGGTACATGTGTATCACCTCAATATCGGTCAGCCGGATATCCAAACTCCGCCCCAGGCTCTGGAGGCGGTGAAGAACTTCAAGCAAGATATCTTGGCGTACTCTCCTTCTCAGGGACTTAAGTCCCTGCGCACGAAGATGGTCAGTTACTATGCAGCGTACGGTATAGACCTGTCGCCGGATGAGATCATCATCACTTCCGGAGGTTCGGAGGCTATTATGTTCGCTTATATGAGTTGCCTCAATCCGGGTGATGAGATCATTGTGACCGATCCATCCTATGCGAACTACATGGCATTTGCTATCTCGGCTGGTGCTGTGGTGAAGAGTGTGAAGACCGATATCAAGAACGGTTTCAAACTGCCGCCGGTAGAGGAGTTCGAGAAGCAGATCACTCCGAAGACACGGGCTATCCTTATCTGCAATCCGAATAACCCGACCGGCTATCTGTACACCAAGCAAGAAATGCGTCAGATACGTGACCTGGTAAAGAAATACAACCTCTATCTGATTTCCGATGAGGTATATCGAGAGTTCATCTATACCAAGTCGCCCTATATCTCCGCCTGCCACCTGGAGGGTATTGAGCAAAATGTGATTCTCGTGGACAGTGTCTCGAAACGCTATTCGGAGTGTGGTATCCGTATCGGAGCCTTAATAACGAAGAACAAAGCCGTTCGGGAGGCGGTGATGAAGTTCTGTCAGGCTCGTTTGAGTCCTCCGCTCTTTGGACAAATTGTAGCCGAAGCATCGCTCTCTACGCCGGAAGAATATATGCAGGAGGTATATGACGAGTACCTCACGCGTCGTAACTTCCTCATCGACCAGCTCAACCAGATTCCCGGTGTCTTTGCTCCTGCTCCTACGGGTGCGTTCTACGTGATGGTAGAACTGCCGGTGGATGACGTAGAGAAGTTCTGCAAATGGTGTCTGACCGATTTTACGTACGAAGGAGCGACGGTTATGATGGCTCCCGGCACCGGTTTCTACACCAATCCGGAAGACGGTCGTCATCAGGTTCGGATGGCGTATGTGCTCAATAAAGAAGACCTCGCAAAAGCGATGATTGTATTACGTAAAGCTCTTGAAGCCTATAACGCGTAATCTCCTGGATCATTGCCGGTGGGAATGTATCACGGAACATCCGGCGGTCGATGCCCGCCGTGAATCAACGGTCACCATCATCTCACCCTTTTTCGGTCCCTGTATTAAGATCCCTTACCGCTCTTCCCCCGATGCCCAATGCATTGTTCGGTAAATAGAGTAAATATAAGTCTGGCAATGAATGATTCCTCTTTTATCATATCGCCCGTAAGCGCGGATTTCTCGGATGTGTGGTCGGAACCGGAGTTGTTGTCCGCAAAGGGGCATAATGCGCTTTATGTGGCGACTCGTTTCGGACGAAAGTACGTGCTGAAGGCTTTGGCAGAACCTTATCGCGAATCCACACCGTATATTGAATTGCTTCGCAAGGAGTTTACTATCGGAGTCGGAGTGGATCATCCGAATATCGTCCGGCTGCTTGATTTCGGGCACATGGATTCCATCGGCTGGTATATCCAAATGGAGTATATTGATGGCATTACGTTGGATCAGTACCTTGATGCGAACCCGCCTGCTGCTATCCGCCGCCGCATCCTTGAGCAACTCCTTGATGCCCTTTCTTGTTTGCATGAGCGGCAAATCATCCACCGCGACATAAAACTCGCTAATATCCTCATCACCCGTAACGGTTCAACCGTCAAACTGATTGATTTCGGCGTGTCTGATACGGATGATTATGTCACGTTCAAGCAGCCGGCCGGTTCGATGGCATATATCGCACCGGAACAATTAGCCGGCAAACCAGTAGACAACCGCGCGGATATTTATTCGGTCGGCAAAATCATCGCTCTTCTTTTTCCACGCCACTATAAATATATTGTTCGCACATGCACGCGCGTAAACCCTACAGATCGTTATTCTTCCTGCGCACAGGTGCTACAAGCTATTCGTAGAGCAGATAGAGTGCGTATATGGTTGCCGGTTTCACTTATCTTATTGCTTTTATCATGCGCAGCTGTATGGGAAACTTATGCCGGCTATCAACATTCCGAACTCGCCCATAAAGAAAACGAAAAACAATTATTCGTTCATGTGGATTCACTGCGTGCCGAGAATAAAGAACGCCAATTGCAAGTAGATTCCCTCAACCGCGTAGTGGACTCATTGGCTGTTAAAGCGAATACACCTTCTCCGCGAGAGCAAGTACGCCAGCAGGCCGCTGCCATACATATCGCCCGCCAATCGGCCATTCGCAAGGCGGTTAAAAGAGGAGAGCTGAAAACAATGGATGAGGTGAGTGATTACGACGGAGGTATGCAAGCACGGCTTGAAAAGGCCAGAAACTCAATAAAAGATCCTGTATTACTGGAAGAGTTCATGCAAGCATATTACGAATATTGGAATATGAACGACCAATTGTATGACTCGTTAGCCCTTATTTTACCGGAGGAGTAAATAAAAGAAGTAATAAGAACTTCCCGTATATAAAATAATTGTTGTACCTTTGCAGTGGATTTTAACAATTGATCATTATGAACAAAAATGCACCCGAGGTTATCCAGCTCCGCAAGGATGTAGAAGCGCGTTTTGGCACACATCCGGCAACACCGGCTGATTTTGAGTCGCTCATCGCGCAAATCTGGCTGTGTCTGCATGAGAACTTGGCACTTAGTACATTAGAGCGTCTGTGGGGGTACGTAGAAGGTGCTAATAACACACGTCTTTCCACGCTCAATATCCTTGCTCGCTACGTGGGGTCGCGCGATTGGAATGATTATACCAATCGTTTGAAAGAAGGCGAACATGGCAGCAGCAATCCGTTCATTGCAGAGGGAATTCATACCAAGGACTTACAACCCGGCCAGAGTATTGAAGTTACTTGGTTGCCAAACCGCCGTTGTGTCTTCCGCTATTTGGGAGATATGCGTTTTGAGGTAGTGAAATCCGTCAATTCCAAGCTTAGCGCAGGAGACACGTTCGTCTCCACTTTCTTCCTGACCGGTCAACCGCTTTTCATTGACCAGCTTGTCCTCACAGGCCATACAACCGTCTCTTATGTCGCTGGCAATAACGGCGGTCTCCAATCCGTCACCCTCCTGATATAATAAGAAGTAATAAGCAATAATCGTTTACTTCTTTGTAGTGAAACAAACAAGAAGTAATAAGAACTTCTCGTATATCAAATATTTGTTGTACTTTTGCAGCGGAATTCCGAAAGGGTTCCGCTGATTGGTTTATTAATCCTTATAAAACTGTACAACAATGAAAAGTAAAACTTTTGTTTGGCTATGTTTAGCCCTCTTTATTTGCTCCGCTTGTGAGCGTGAAACTATCAAACCGGATGATCCGACAACATTCACCAATTCTTCTATTGTTGGCATTTGGGCTTGTATTGCGTCCGATAATCTGACTTATGACATGTTTACCGGGCAACAGAGTTACCATTGGGACTACGATCCCAACGCACAAACATACGATGTATTGTGGTACTTTGACATCAAAAGCGATTCAAAAGTACAATATGTGAATGTAACAGGTCAAGACAAAGGAGAATTCCGTAAGTCAGATGGATATTTACATATCCCTGCTAATTCCGAATGGAGAACCTTGGTGGATGCCAACTATATCTTCGATCAGGAACACCAAGCTATCAGATGTCCGAGTGGAAAGATTATGGGCTTTACCTTAGAATCTACAGCGGAGTTTCTTGGAACTGATACGATTTTCTATGTAAAAAGAAAAGCAATAGACGAAGCAGTTATCTATGACAATACCGGATGGATCAAAAGCCAATATGTTGTCCGCGTAAAAGGCATCAAAAATGATTTGTAGCCACTCCTTGAGCTAAGTAGTACATTCCGAAAGTATGTGATTTGCGTGCGCGAAAGCAAAAAAAATCGACAAAAAACAGAAATTATTTTGTGTATTTCAAATTTTTATTGTACCTTTGCAAGCGATTAGCAGCGGCTGATTGTTTCGCGCACGCGAACATAACATATTATTACTGACGAGTCAATCATCTATGCAATAAGTCTGGCAGCTTATAATCTTAGGATACGATTGAAAGCGTCAGTGCATACTTCGGTATGTACTGCTTTTGCTTTTGTATCCTTGGGTTATGCCAGACACCCTGCATAGAGAAAGCATAAGCAGTATTTTTTTTGTACCTGCTTGTGATACCATATGATCTTTGAAATATTGGATTACCGTAAAAAGTGCTAAAAACACATTAAAAGGAGAAAAAACACCACCTTTTTTGCCTAAAAACTTGCATATATCAATAAAATGTAGTACTTTTGCAGCCGAAATGGTGGCCAAACAGCCACCTTTTAAGCAACATTTATTAAATTTATAGGAAAATGAGGTATCTTACTTTAGAAAAAGCGATGGAGGCATGGAGACAGATGCAGCCTCTTTCGGAAGATGATAAAGCGAAGTTAAGCCGCCGCTTTACTATCGATTTCAATTACAACAGCAACCATATTGAAGGAAACACGCTTACGTATGGTCAAACAGAGATATTGTTGCTTTTTGGAAAAGTCATTGGAGAAGCGAAAGTGAAAGACGTGCAAGATATGACGGCAAGCAACGTCACTTTGCGAATGATGACAGAAGAGGCGCTTGTGAAGACTACTCCGCTTACCCAGAATTTCATCCGCACATTGCATCAAACATTACTGCGAGAAGATTATACTGTCTATCGTAACTTGCCAGGAGGCGTCCAAACGAGTTATACCATCCATGCCGGACAATACAAAACGCGTCCTAACTCGGTTATTACGCGTTATGGAGATCGTTTTGAGTACGCTTCTCCGGAAGAGACGCCTGCATTGATGACCGATTTGGTGGATTGGTACAACAAAGCAGAGCAAGAAGGTAAACTCTCTCCCGTTGAATTGGCGGCATTGTTCCATTATCGCTATATAAGGATTCACCCGTTTGAGGACGGAAACGGACGTATTGCACGGTTGCTTGTCAATTATATTTTGACTAAGCATGACTATCCGATGATAGTTGTGCGCAGTCGCTTGAAGAGCGACTATCTTGAAGCATTGCATGCAGCGGACCAGATTGTAGGACCAACTCCTAGCAAAGGAGCACATGCTTCATTGACTGCCATACGTCCATTCTTGCAGTATTTCAAGAGTCTTGTGGCGCGTGAAGTATATACAGATGTCTGTTTTTTGACAGAACATGATAAGAATCTCTGGTGGTATGACGGCGAGCGAATAGAGTTTCGTACTGAAAACTATGCCAATTTATTGATGCTTATGATGACAGAACCTGTTTTGACATTGGAAGAAATACAACGCAGAACGGGTATCAACATGTCGGCAGTTAAGAAACTCGTCAATCAATTAGTTGATAAACATTATATCGAACGGGGCTCCTCTGATGGTTCTTGGCGAGTGTTTATTACTCCGTCCATCTAATTATATGTAATAAACAACATCCTCTCAACAAAAGCGGTAATCCAATAAAGCGGTTACCGCTTTGTGTTATACTGTATGCGCTATATACCAATAATTATCCGCTATTAATCCGCAGCTAAGTTCGATACAAATACGATACAAATACGATAGATATACGATAGATACACGATAGATATACGTTAGATACACGAAATATTAGTATACCCACAGGCTATGACTAAAACTGACTACTACTAATAGCGGTAGAATAACGATGGCATATAAGGTTCATATTTTTTGAACATAGCGTTCGAAAGAATATATATATATACCGACGGCGAACCCTCCTGCCGAATAGTAAAATGGAGGAAATCTTAAATTTTAAAATTATGGCACGTTATTTAGTAAAGTTCAAATTAGGTTCAACCACTTATGAAAGGTTCTTGGACTTAAGTTTTGGAGATAAGTATGAAGCAAAAGATGTGCTTTGTAGTCAAAGTTCAGTATATAATAATGCTGAAGTATTAAGTGTAACTTTAGGATAAAAAAATCTATGGCACTAATTGATGTAATTAGTATTGAATCCAGCGACCAGGAACTTGTCGCCAAATTCCCGTCTGACGATTTGCGTTTAGGCTCGCAACTGGTAGTGCATCCAGCGCAAACAGCCTTCTTTGTGCATGGCGGTAAAATCTGTGATGAGTTTACTGCGGGTACTTATACGTTAAAAAACGAAGAACTGCCTATCCTCAACAAACTGATTAATCTCCCGTTCGGAGGCGAGTCTCCCTTCAAGGCGGAAGTCTGGTTTATCAGTCAATTGCATAAATTGGATATTAAATGGGGAACTACACAGCCTATGCAGCTGGAGGACCCGCGATATAAGATTATTGTCCCCGTGCGCGCCTACGGGCAATATGGTTTTAGAGTGGCTACTCCACGCACATTCCTTGAAACACTTGTCGGCAATATGACAGCCTTCTCTTCTGAAAAGGTAGAGCAGTATTTCAAAGGAAAAATAGTCATGCAACTCTCTGCGCTTATAGCACAGAAGATTGCAAAAGACAATGTTTCTATTCTCGATGTAAACACGCAGTTGATAGATATGTCTGCTTTCTGCCAACAGCAACTGAATCAATCCTTTGCGAAGTATGGCATTGAGTTGGTGGACTTTAACATTATGTCTGTCAATGTGCCAGAAGAGGACCCAAGTCTGCAACGATTGAAAGAAGCCAAAGATCTTGCTGCAAGGCTTCAAGTAACTGGCAAAGACGTGTATCAGATGGAGCGCAGTTTCGATGTTTTGGAAACTGCTGCAGGCAATACAGGAGCAGGAGGTCAAATGATGTCAATGGGAGCAGGTCTCGGAGCCGGAGTCGGAGTTGGTTCTACGATTGGAAGCATGGCAGGACAAATGATCAATACCAACCCTGTTGCCCCGCCGCCAATCTCACAACAGCAAACTTATTTTGTATATGTCAATGGGCAGCAGTTAGCTAACCAAACGACACAAACCATATCGGCTATGCTCCAACAAGGAGCCATCAATGCTGATACACTTGTCTGGAAAGCTGGCATGGCAACATGGCTTCCGCTCTCGCAAATGCCGGAACTGGCAGGAATCCTCAATCAACAAACACCGCCACCTGTTCCACCTCAAAACTGATAAACACATGAAAAGGACTATTTTTATACTTGGAGGCTTGGCGTTTATCGTCAATGTGCTCTTCGGATTATTGCTATCTGGATATTCCTATTTTAATATGGGAGTTAATTGTGGAGTGATAGTATTAAATACGGCTTTGTTATATTGTCTGTACCAATTCAATATGCGAGACGCTTTCCGCATTGCGCTATCATTCCTGTTTGTGATAATTGGTCTGATTGAGCTGATACTTGGCTGTTTCATGAAGCAACATCTGCAAGACAATGCTTGTCTAATTGCAATTCTTATTCTCCTATTCGCAGAAATATCACTATTTGTGATAGTTAACATATTGTCTAACAAAATTTAAAAGTAAAATTATGGAAGCAAAATTCAAAAAAGGTGACAAAGTTCATGTGGTTCCTGACATGGTTACAATCTATGAGGTGCAAGAAGTGAAAGAAACAGCTGTGGCTTTTTTCTACGATGTAAGCAATGGGAGTACTAAACTTACTGATGTCCCAGAAATGAATTTACAACTTGCTTAATACAAGAAAGATGACCTGTCCTAATTGCGGAGCGGAAATGGAGCGGCATGCTTTTACGCATGTCTGCTCCTATTGTAGCACTATCAATGTCGCAAATGAAACAACACGCAATAGGTCTAAAATGATTAAAGATAGTTCCCGTTTTTACGATTATATCTCTAAGCATTTTCAGTATATACAACAAAGTCCATTTGTAGATACTATACAAAAAAAAGATTGTTATGAGTGTATATCGTCCAAACCGTTCTATCCGAATGACGGTCATTATACATTAGACAAATCTTTATCGTTTTGGTGGCACGCAAAAATAACCAAACATGGTGTTGTCTTCAATCTGTTGGTTAAACCACGTCATTCTAATTTGCAAAATTATTTATGTATAAAGGAAGGAGAAAAAGTCTTTTCATTTAAACAAAACGGAGAAATACTAGACAAATTGATCTTTCCAATGACTTTAGACGATTTCATTTTCTTTTGTAGTTTAGCGAATTTTGAATTAGATACTAATTTATCTGCATTAGACCGTCAAAATGATTATCAAGAGTTTGTGACATATAGTCGCAGATTCTTCAATACAGTAATTGATAAGACAAAATATCGTTACTCTATTAATTTAAAATTATTAACTGATTTAAACTAATAAAATTATGACACCATTTGTACATCAGTCGCATGATAAGTTTGAAGCTGCGACAACAACAGTAACAGATTATGCGGGAGAATCTGGCTCGTACATTCGTTTGCGCCATCATAGTTCTCCACAAGGAGACACATTTTGTGTAGACTTAAACTATACACAACGAAATGATGCTCAACCTCTCTTAATAAAAGGAGAACTTATTTTGCTACTCAATGATAGTAAAAGATATTCACTACGTCCAAAGGTTAGTAAGCCCGCTACATATTATGAGGATGAATATGTTGATTGGGCTGGAAATCTTTGTAAAAGGTTAGAATGGAATGAATATGTATATTATGAGATCTCAGAAGAAATTCTTCGCGAAATGGCTTATGCAACAAGCATAGAGATTAAGGTTATTGGTGCTTCTGTCTCGAAAGTTCTTGAGGAGAACAAAGTCATTCCATCATTTTTTATCATAGCAAAAGCTCTATATAATGCTATATTTGATAATTCAGCATTCTTAGAAGATCTCAACAAAGAAAAACAACGCATTAAGGAGGCTAAAATAGAGGCAGAACTGAAGGAAATGGCAGAAAAAATAGATGATGACGAAGAAGATTATGATGATGACGAAGAAGATTATGATGAGGAATATATGGAAATACGGCGAGAAGCAAAAAAAAGGAAAGAGACAGACGGGAGAATACTAGTTAAACGAGAATGGAAGGAACTAGAAAAGAAATGCGAACAGCATAATAGTCGCATGGGCGCATTTGTTGGTCGTGGATGTACATGGGATACGAAGGAACCTGAATTTACAGAATATTTTGGCAAAAACCCAACAGAGTTATATAATCATCTTGAGTTTTCTATCCCATTATATGAGTCATTGTTAAGTCACATGCATGAGTATAATCTCAAACATCCCAAGGCTAAAGTTGAGATTGACTACGAAGTAACAGAACCAGAAATAAGGAAATTTATTGCAGTATTAAAGCAGTCTAGAGATAACCTATCCACTAAGAAGTACAAAAAATTCATATCATATGATAGTCATTTAAAGGACGTTGTTAGGGAATCTGCTTGGAAGGACTTAAACAATTTAATATGGGCGGGAGGAATAGCAGGAACAATATTTGTAGGAGGAATATGGAGTCTAGTGATATCAAGCTGGAAACCAATGTTTTGGTTTGGAGTTGTTACGGTTATTTTAGGAAGTTTTTCTCTCTATATGCGATCTTACTATGATTCAAAAATTGAGGAGTACAATTCTACTCACAAATAATCTTTTCATACCACTCGTGTCCCATTAAAATTTGGGATGTTTTAAAAGTCTAACAATAATTGCCCATTGGGCTCAAAATGATCTTTGACATTACTGATTTTAGGTTTAACGAAAAGTTCTCTTAGCGGAGTTTTTTCGGTAAGCGTGACACTCAACTTTTGCAACATTTCATAGGTAGATAACTCTAACTTGAGATCATGTTGAGCGATTGCGACTAAACTATGTGCAGTCATGGCTGCGTAGATTTGTATCTTAACTGCGTTCTCTGTAGTACCCCAAAACTTCTTTATTTTGAGATGCTGTTTGAACCATTCAAAGAACAGTTCTACTTGCCATCGATAACGATAGAGGTTTGCAACTTCTAATGCGGATAAATCCATTGCATTAGTCAGAAAGACAAACTCTCGTTGCTGCTCGTCATCCCAATAACGTACCAATCATAGTTCCGTTGGATAGCGTTTTGATGAGAACTGACCGGTTAGTCGGATTCGCGCATCTGTCAATACATTCTTGGGCATTCGACGCTTCCATTTAGTTGTCTTGTAACGGATATTATCCTTGGCACGTATAACAAAGAAAGCTCCTATTTGCAGGATGTAGTACAGACGTTTAAAGTCATCGTATGCTCGGTCAAACACGTAGTAAGCGCCTATCTCATAAGGGATTACATCCATTCCGTTGACATCGTGTACCGATGCTTCTGTAATATGGAAGAATGCCGGAATCTACGTTTCTACGTCAAACAGCGTATGTATCTTGATGCCTCCTTTATGCTTGCGAAACTTTGCCCACCAAAAGACTGCCAAGCAAAGATCTATGGTGGTAGAATCAAAAGCATATACGTGTCCATTAAGCCAAAATATTTGTACCGCACGTTTACGTCTAGCTTCATCTATCACGTAATATGCGAACTCCTCAAAGATGCGACAATCTCGCTCTTGGTTGGCATAAGCAAGATTCGTTTTTGAAACGTTCTTGCCAAAGCCGAGGTGGTAGCATTTATCATGATGTGCCTCGATGGCACAGATGAGGTCACGTAAACTTTCTCGGTTACAAAGTTGACCAAACATTAACACTAGGAGTTGATTCCAACATGTAAAATGCTTGACATACTTATCGCCTTGATATTTAGCTACAATGCGATTGAATTTACTTCGATCAAGCTTCGCTATTAATTGAGCGAAAATGTATTTGCCGTTGTGCATAAACAGAGATTTTAAAATTCTCTGCAAAATTACAATTTCAAATCCGTTCGCGCAAATTTTCTCTATAAATTCCTATTTTTCAGTAATTTCAAAGAACACTATTTGATTTTAATGGGACAGCAATGTTTTCATACATGCATGCGCTGAAAAATGAAGAAGCTATGCAGCGGTTTACTAAATTAAATAATTATTCTTATGGCAACATTATCAGCAGAAGAGCTCTACCAACAGGGCGAACGTTACTTAAGAGGTAACGGAGTTAAGGCGGACAAAAAAAAGGCCGCCGAGTGTTTTGAACAAGCGATAAGTCTTGGTAATATACTGGAGGCTAAAAGGGAATTGGGATACCTCCTTTTAGGTGATGGTCTTCTCCATACCGATGCATCTGATTTGGATGGATTGAGTGCGGAAATAAAACGACAAAAAAGAGGAGAACAACTTATTGAAGAAGCGGCAGCTGAAGGTGACGTACTTGCCCAAAAATGGTATATTAAGAAAAACGATGTTAATTTATTCGCTTTCTTTTTAGGCGCGTTCCCGAAATTGTCTGTTTACCTTGAACAAAAAAGGAGAAAAAAACTCGCCATGGAATATAAGAATGCTCTTATTGCAGCGGGTGATCCCGAATTGCTGTATGAAAAGGCCGTTGATGCTGTTGTCCAAGATAAGAAAGTTATTGAGCAGTTGGCAGAACAAGAATATGCTCCAGCTGAATATACTCTCGGTGCTTGGTATAGTAATGGACTATACTATGAAAAAGATATAAAAAAAGCCAAATATTGGCTAACTCGCTCGCTAGAACATGGAAACCTAAATGCAAAAGAATTGCTAGATAAAATGTGATATGAAGTCTCCTTCTAATTGTAATTCTTTGCGTGATCTTCGAGAATATATCTCAGAGGAAAAACCTCATGTGGACTATTGTATCATTGAGATTGATGATGAGAACTATTCTCCGAAGAACGCATGGGATGAGATAGAAGTGCCCATCTCTCAAGGTATGCGTTCGTATCTCGTGGATTGGTGTGATGACCTATATGGAGATGAGGGGAGCGTACGAATGTTCAATGTGGATGAAGCATTGCTCCATGACTTGCAGTACATCGCCGAACGAAGCCATATCCCGTTTGATTGGAACGAACTGCGCACACAACTCGCCCCCTATAAAAGTAATACGAATCACCTTATTATCAACTAATATACAGACATATGAGCGAAGTAGTAGAATCCCTATGGCAGAAGTTATATACTAACGGCTGCAAAGTTGATTATCAGAACTTGCGGAACTATTGTATTGATAACGGCTTTGTCTATCATCAGGAAGCAGCCATGATCGATGCTTATACATCCGAAGAACAACGCCAATTACTCAATTGGTTGGAAGAACACTTGGAGCAAAAGAGCGAAGAAGATATTATTGATTTCTTCCGCGAATACATGAATGCTGAAATATAAAGATAGATTATGGAATACTTAGTTGGCAAAGAAACTCGCCAAATTCTCATTGATGCGTGGTTTGACGAAGATGAGCGTCTCTGGTTTACCAGAGGCGGCGTGTGTTGGAGTGCCTGTACTATTTGCGCAGAAGGCGAAGAAGATGAAGCAGGTTACATGGTAGAAGACATCCCGGAAGAAGAAATTGATCCGCTCATGAATGAAGGCTATGAGGTCTTATTCTATATTAACGGAAAAGTAACGCTTGATAATCCCACGGAAGAATGAAGCGAGTAATCTATCACACAGAATATTTAGACAACAACGGCCAATTCCTCCGCGAAGAGGAACAAGATGCCTATTTTAACACCTTACCTCAGGATTCTTCACAACTTGAAATAGAGCCGCCTATCGGTTGTCGCTTATTGCAGCCCAAATTAGTTCCGAGTAAACTATCCAAAGAACAATGGGAATATTTGAAGGCTAAAAAAACGGATTGCGAACTCAAATATGCTTCGTTATGCGAAGATGGCAATGGAGGTTACTCCATCTATGCTATTTATGAGCAATGGCTGGGATATGAGAAAAATGATGAAATCAGTTCTGTGTATCCTATAGCCGTTTCCTTCGGAGATAAGGAAGAAGTGATGTTGGAAATGCATGTTATTCCTATGGACTATATTGCAGGCGAAGAACACATCACCCGATGGGATGAAGCGTTGTTTGAAGGAACAGATATTTCCAGAACGGAGAACTATATTAAAATCATCTCGAGTCCCGATCCGGCACAGGACAAACAAGTCATTATTCATCATAATAGCTGGACCATCTCCGGCAAATGGGAAACAATGACCCAACAACCCGACGGACTCTTTATTTATCATTGCCGCAATTCGCTCCTTGCGTTTGATATTACAATCAACATCTCCCTCACTCCATCCGCTTAATTAAAGCCCAATAAAAAAATACCTCTATAACAATCTTCCTCCTCTTAATCCGCCGGCCTATCCGCTGGCGGATTTTTTATTGCCGCCTACGACTCGCTTATGTGGAGAAGCCAATTGACTTTTGGCTTCGAAAATCGGAACGTTAATCGTGCCCTTGTGGCTAAGAAAAGGGAAGGCGGTCGGGGAGACCAAGCCGACCGAGAATAAATACGGAACGATAACTCACCTCTCGCCATTAATTTGCTCAAAGCCCTATAGAGAGAAGTCCTATAAAACAAATTGATAAATAGTAAAAATTTGCACAGTCAGTTTTGTCAGTTTTGTCAGTTTCCTTTATTTCTTTGCTCAATCTGTCTTGTGGACTGATCAATGAACCTCCAAACTGACAATACTGACAATACTGACATATCATTTTTTTGCATTGCATTTTCTCTCCAAAGTACAATAGTGAAATAGTGCAATGCATTTTTTTTCGAACGCCCTATTCGAAAACTCAGCGTTAGTTGTTCTTAATGATTCTTAATGATTATTAGTCATTACCGAACCTATTGCCTACCTATCTCGGTCGCATGTCGTTTGCATCGTGAACGTCACTATACCGTGCAAATATTGTGTTTTGCCTTTTCTCGGGAGATGGTCCCGTGATGGTCGCGTGGAAATGTTGTATTTGGTGTATATTTAAAACGACCGCCTCAGTAGGGGGCGGTCGTTTGTTGTATAGCAGCTTGCTGCGTTGAAAGGGACTATGTCCGGTTTATTCCATCGTATCCTCCATCGAATCACCGACAATCTTGCGGTAGAGCTCTTTGGGATCTGTAGCTTTGCGGATGATCTCGTGTAGATCCTCGATCTTCACGCGGTCTTGCAGCATGGTATCGCGGTAACGAACGGTGACGCATCCGTCTTTCTCGGTGTCGTGATCGACGGTGATACAGAACGGCGTACCTACTGCATCCTGACGGCGGTAACGCTTACCGATGGAGTCTTTCTCGTCGTAAGCCACCTTGAAAGCGAACTCACAATGAATCTCGTCGGAAAGCACAAACAGGTGTTCGCGGCGCATGATATCCGCCATTCGCTCTAACTCCTCGCGACTCCATACGCGACCTGTCGGGTTGTGAGGGTTGCAGAGCAGGAACACATCGGCTTGTTGCGCTTTGGCCTCCAGGTCACTCCAGTTGATCTCAAAACGATTATTCTGCAGCACAAGAGGCGAAGGTACCAATTCGCATCCCATATTCTCGATGCAGGAGAAGAAACAGTTATACGCGGGGGTGAAGGTCAATACACGCAGCGGTTGGCTATCAGAGGTGCGAAGTAACTCAAGGGCTTTGAAGACCGCTGAGATAGCAGGTACTACAGCAGTGGTATAGAGTAGGTTATCGCGGTTGATACCTTTCCAACCATGGCGACGTTCGAACCAATGTGCGACCGCATCATAGTTCGCTTGGGGAACAATTGAATAACCGAATACGCCGTGCTCTAAACGACGTCGCATCGCTTCTCGAATCGGTTTAGCCGCTGCAAAATCCATGTCGGCTATCCATAAAGGCAAAGTGCCTTGCGCCTGCTCGCTGTCCCATTTATAGCAATCCGAGCCGCGTCTGTCAATATACTCTAACATGTGAAAGATATAGATTTAAGGTGTAATTTTTTAGTTTTGTTGCAACCATTCCAGCAGGGCGTGCATGGAAGGGAAGACCCGATCCGCTCCTTCAGCTGTTAAGTCGGAGTCGGGTAGAGGACCCGTGTTAACAGCAGCCACAAAGAGTCCTGCGGCTTTGCCGGCACGCGTACCCAAAGGTGCATTCTCCACGACCATACACTCCTCTTTGCGAAATCCCGACCGTTCCCATGCCTTGAGATACGGTTCCGGGTGCGGTTTGCCATGCTGCACATCGAAGGCGGAGATAATATGATCGGGTTTTATAATCCCTTCGAAGGTTGTGCAGAGGTTGTTCAGCAGGGAGCGTTGACCCGAACCTGTTACCACCCAGCACTGGATGCCATGCTGATGAAGGAAGGTAAGCAGATCACGTACCCCCGGAATGAGATCCGGCAGTTTACCTCCTGTCAGGCGGTTGAAATGGTCCGATTTGGCGCCATACACCGCCTCAATCACTTCTTGCGGCGCATCTACACCGTATATCGCCCGGTAGTTCTCTTGTATTACCGAAGCGCCGGTTCGTCCCTCGTTGCGATAAGTCTGTTCTGCCGAAAAAGGCATCCCGTTTTCCGTCATGGCTAACTCCCACGATTTCGCATGAAAAGGCATGGAGTTGAAGAGAACACCATCCTGATCGAAGAAGACTGCTTTTATTTTTCTATTTTCGCATTTACACATTTTCACATTTAATGGTATGTTCTTTCACCGAAGATCGTAGAACCAATTCGTACCATGTTCGAACCACAGGCTATCGCAATTCGAAAATCATCGCTCATACCCATGGAGAGAATTGAGAATTGAGAATTGACAATTGACAATTCTTTCAAGGTGGAGAAGCATCTTCTTATCTCCGCTTCATCGTCCGTATTAGTTGCCATGCACATCAATCCCCGAATACGGATATTCGGGCAATGGGAGATTTGATCTTGGAAATTAGATATTTCTTCCGGTGCAAAGCCGGATTTGGTCTCTTCTTTCGCTACATGTACTTCGAGTAGCACATCTTGTATGATGCCCAGTTTGGCCGCTTCGTCTTGGATGGTTTGCAGCAGTCGTTCCGAGTCCACGGAATGAATGAGATAGGGCTTTAACTTCAGCAGGTCGCGTACTTTATTGGTTTGTAGATGTCCGATGAAATGCCAATAGATATCGGAGGGTAATTGAGGGATCTTGGTCTTTAGTTCCTGAACACGACTCTCTCCGAAATGGCGTTCTCCGGCTTCGTACGCTTCGCGTATAGCTTCTACAGGGTGAAACTTACTGACGCAAACAAGTGTTACATCGGAAGGTATTTCTTTGCGCAAGGCATTAATATGGGAGGCTATCTCATTGCTCATTCTATGCTATTCAACCATTTTATATATGAGTTGATATATCGTTCTTTCTTCTCGGGATACACCGTATCTACTTCCACCATGATACCGGACTCCAGTACATCGCCGAACTCGTCATTGATGGCGTTACCAAAGAACTGCAAATCGTTGGTGAGGTTGAGGTAGGCGGTGAATATAGGCGGAATGACAGTTCCTTGTTCTCGCACGGCATGCTGCAGAATATGATAGTTTTCCTGTTTATCTTCTCCCTCAAACGGGCTATGAGTTAGCGGTTGAGAGAGTAAGGGATGATATGGTTCAATGAGTCCCTGTTCGCCTTTATGATAACGGTCGAGGTACGCGTATATCAACTCTCGTGCCTGCTCGTTATATCCGGGGTAGATAGTGACCTTACCGATCATATAGCGCATCTCAGGATGGTTAAACAGCACCGCTCCTATGCCATCCCAAATATTATCAAGCGCGAAGAGTGCTTTTACACCCATTTCGCGTTTTTGATACATGGGCTGCACAAAAGCCCTGCCGAACTCAATGGTGTTCGGTAAATAGTCGCGAATGAAACGCTCGGAGTAGTGGAAGAGGTGAGCGGATGTGATAAACGGCTGTCCGTTGCGAATCTCCGCTTCATGTCCGAATAAATAACGATATCCGCCGATGATTTGGTTGTTATCCGGATCCCAGACGATGAGTTGATGGTATGGACGCGGCATGATGTCCTGGTCGTCGATATCCAGTTCTTTACCTGTGCCTCCGCCTCCCGCGCGATAACTGATCTCGCGAAGACGACCTATCTCGCGCATCACGTTCGGACATTCATGGGCCGTGATGTCATAGATGAGGTTACCTGCTTTGTTAGACGGACGAAGTAAATGGCCTTCCAACTCATGCAAGAGGATCTCTGTTTCAACAGGGGCGATGATCGGTTTCATTTATGCGTTTTCTTTTTGGTTATATACGATTTGTTTGATGTATGCTGCCCATTCTTTGGGGCTCTTGGAAGTATCCAGACTCGTGTAGGAAATAGGCGGTAACACATGTACTTTGAAGTGCTTTCCGTGTGCTCCGTACATCTCATCCACGAGGTAGAGCATTTCGATATTGAGTTTGATATGCAGCAGTTTGCGGATATAGGCCAAGGTATAGAAGAACTTACTGTTCCGGCCTTCAAAATAGATCGGCACAATATCGCGTTGGTACTCCCGCGCACGTTGAATAAAATTCTTCTGCCATTCAAAGTCTTGTATCTGCCACTTCCCGTCAATACGCTGCAAACGACTGCATATACCTGCCGGGAAAGTAAGCACATCCGTCTCGGACTCCCAGAGCGCGTGCTGTTGCTGCGCCTGTTCTTTCGTTAACCGTCCTACTTTATTCACCGGTGCCCATAAACCCGCTAAGGGCTCCATGAACATCAACAGGTCATTCACAATCACTTTCAAGGGCCGACTGTCGCCTCGCGAGGACCGACTCTCATGGATCATTTGTGCGATGATCATTCCGTCTAAGCCTCCTAAGGGATGGTTACTGGCGAAAATAAGAGGTCTGCCGTCCGTCGGGATATTCTCAATGCCGTCGATGGAGGCGGAGCAACCTAACTCCTCGTCCAATACCAGCCGGATGAAGTCATAGTTCTTGACATCCGGGTACTTGCGCAGGAAAGCGTTCATCTGCTTAATATGCGCGATACGCTCCAGGTAACGAATGAGAAATCCCGGCACATGGGCTTTCGGGGCTTTCTGCTTTAGAACGGTTCGGATATCGAATTGCAGCATTTCACTTCAGGCTTTAGTGAACAGCGTGGAGAATATCCATGATATTCGTTTTAGCGATGGAGATAATTTCACTATCGTACGATTTGATGGCTTGCTTGAGGGCGAAGATCGCATCGTCTGCCTGGTTTGCCTGTACCAGCATCGCTACGTTCTTACGGGTCTCTTTCTCGCCGTCGATGGTGATCATTTCGACACGTGCTTTGTACCAATATGCCCCTCCTTCGTTCGGGAAGACCTCAAAATACTGGCTGCGTTTACAGTTCTGTACCTCACAGTCCCCGAAGATGAAGGGTTTGATCTCCTCCATCAGACAGTTTTCTGCGTCAGCAAAACTAACCGCTCCATCTATCAGATACACTTCTTTTACTTTACCCGGGTTGTCTTCACCCGTCTGACGATCATAATGAACTTTAATCTCGTGAAATATCATATCTATTAAATTTTAAATCAAAAATCTCAAATCAAACATCTAAAATATCAACTCTGCAACATCCGTTGCCGTAAGTTGATTTTGCGGCATGGGGCGGAGTGTTCCGGTCCAGAACAGCAGCGGTGACTCGGGTTTCTCATCGATCACGCGATCTAACTCCTTGCTATCGTCCTGCATGAGTCGCCAGCCGGGCTGTAACAGAAAGACCACATCGCCCGTATGACGCTTGCAGAGAGAGGTCTGCAGCATGGGATAACGCACCGCTTCATGGTTGGGCATAGCTAACTGCACGCCCTCAAAATCCATCAGGAAATTAGCTACCTGCCGTTGTATCGTCTCGAGGTTGAGGCGTTTCTGCTCAATGAGTGAGCGGTTGAGATATACCGACTGACCGAAAGCGCCGTCCACCCATCGCTCATGACCATAGAGAGCCATGAGGTAGGTGCCCGTAAGGGCTGCTGCACGGTCGGCGTTGAAACGCTGTTCCGGCATATGAATCGCACTCAGCATCGCGGGATCGATACCTAAGATAGGACGACCTACTACCAAAATCTGGTAGTTCGCTTTGCCTATTCGTTTATCCAGTTGCTCCATGAGGTAGCCTAAGTCTTGGTTGAGACGCAAATACATGTCTTCGTGCTCCGCCGAAGCAATCCGATCCGAAGTGGCTTGAGGACTGAGGCTGTTGAGTTGCAGCATCAGCATATCGGGCGTAGCATCCATTCCCAAGCGTTGTTCCTCTTGCAGCGCCAGCGCCAGTTCTATGACCAGCGTATTAGCTTCCGGTGCTTTACTCAGTACGGAGCCTACTTCATAGGAAAAACTTTTCTTACGCTCTTGAGCCGTAGGAGTCGTGTATGCGGGGATATCCATGCGGGGTGTCCATTGACGGGCAGCGAGGGTCTCGATACGACCGCTTTTATTCTGTTCGTAGGCAGCCGAAGGTAGACCTTCGGGGTAAGCCGCCGTCGCTACCCACTGACGTGTGTTAGGTTCTATCCAACAGCACGCGTTCGCTGCATGACCGGCTAAGAGAACAGTCGTCTGAGGTTGGATACCAATCGCGTATATCTTCGCCTCGGGATAGAGGAGTCGCATCTTATCCGTCATGGTTTGCGAGAGTAGGGCATTCGCCGACACACGGAGGGACGTACCTATTCCGCGCATACTCTCGTCTTCTAACATCGCATGTACGCGCCGGTCGCGACGCAGGAAATAGCGATCCATCGTATAGCCATGTCGATCGGGTGTGGTACCTGTGACAAGAGTGGCTGTCGTCTCATTACCGCCATAGACAAGGTGCGGATAGGAGACCGTGGTCTGAAAAGCCTCTTCACTCAGCGTTCGCAAACCGCCTTTCTGCCAATAAGGACGAAGGGTAGTGAGGTTCTCTGCCGTCAAGCCGTCCACAACCGCTACGACCGTCAGACGGGGAGCGGCTTCAAGACGTATAGCAAACAGCAACAGGCTGATCACCAGCGAATGATATAGATAAGTCTTGCGCATAGATGAGTAACAGGAATGATGAATAAACGCCATCCGAATCCTACTAAGGGATGACAGGAGAAAAACGTAAGGAAAAAGACGATCAGCAGCAATAAACCATAGATGCTGCCTGCTGCTATCTCCGGCCATTTCGACCACTTGCCGCGACGACGATCATAGTAACTGATGCCGGCTATCGCGATCCAATAGAAGAAGAGTCCGACAGGCCACCCGAAGTACCAGGGCGTCGCATCGATCGCAAAGGGAGCGATGGTACTGCAGGATACCACTGGGGTGTTATCGGGGGTGTAAGCCGCATCGAGGTAATACATCAGTTCTTCCGGCAGGAAGAGACGTTGCTCGGAACTCATGGCACGGTCTGCCTTGGGGCCGAAGAGCAAGTTAATACCTGCGTTCGACCAAGAGAAACGACCTGTGTAATGACGGATGAAGGCACGGTAACTGACACCCGTCCACCCGGTGTAAGTCGATGTGATGGAGTCGCCCAAGGTTTTGATCAGCATGTGATACGGCCGTGTGGCGCAGTTATCGAAAACGAAGTTATAGAGGTAACTGCGATTCTGAGGCTCATAGTTCACCAGCAAGGCCTTCCATAAGCTGTCCCGTTGAGCCGCAGTGAGGTTCAGCACCTGCTCATATACAGGACGTTTCATTTCGATATATTCCTGCATAAACCATCGATAGGGAGAGGCACCTAACTCATACCAGGTCTCGCCGCGAACGAATTTCCAATAGAAATGATCGGTATTGAAATCGAAGACTCCGTAGTTAAATACCACATCCATTTGATGCGCCGGATCCGTTACACGCAGGGCCGTATGTCCGTAGCGCGCGTAGAGTTCTTCCCCCGGAGCACAGGTAAGCAGCGAGATACGAGCCTCGTCGCTCAATGTCTGAGCTTGCAGCGCTGCGGTCCAAAATAGGCCAAGCGCGAAGAGATAGGTACGAATTCTATGCAGCATATAAAAGATAGATACAATAGGGGAGACAGGTGCACGCCATACCCAATAACCAACCCGCACTCACTTGTGCCCCCGTGTGAGCGTTCAGACGCAGGCGCGCGAACATAATAACTAATGCCCCCAAAAACCACACGCAGAGCATACTCCAGGTCGGAATAGCTCCTATCTCGAGGCAGTAACTGATAAGACCGCCGAAGAGTCCACCGAAACCGGTTAAATGCGCACTGATCTTCCATTTATGGTTGATGAGTGCTACCAGCGTGATGGCTACTACAGCACCTATGCTTATGAAACGAAGACTATGCGGGGCTTGGAGGATATGAATGATGAAATAACTCCAGCAACCGAAACCGATGATCGTATAGATATACGGCACGCGGCGTTCTTTGGCGTCCTCAATTTGAATATCTTTCACTTTACCCTGCCGCATGAGAATCGCGATGGCTGAGATAGGCAAGGCGCAGGTAAGCAACAGGGTACCAATGACCGCGATCAGTATCCACACGATCGAGAGCGGCTGCACATGCATCGAATAGGCATAGCAGAAAAGCGCCATGCCGTACGTGGGAATGAAAAGCGGGTAACATACGACGCTTATCAATTGCGCAATGATATCCATCAATCGGGTCATAATGTTTTACGCATGCGGGCTACGGGGATACCCAGAAGGTCTCTATATTTGGCTACGGTGCGTCGCGCGATAGGATATCCTTTCTCGCCTAACACCTCTACCAATTGCTCGTCGGTTAAGGGGTTTTGTTTATCTTCGGCCTCTATGCATTCCTTCAGGATCTTCTTAATCTCACGCGTCGAAACCTCATCGCCTTCGCTGTTGGTCATGGATTCGGAGAAGAAATACTTCAGCGGATACACGCCGAAGCGTGTCTGCACGTACTTGCTATTACTTACACGCGATATAGTGGATACATCGTATCCGGCTCTATCGGCAATATCCTGCAGCACCATCGGTTTGAGACTTGTCTCCTCGCCGTCCAAGAAGAAATCGTATTGGAATTTGAGGATAGCCGTCATTGTTTTCATCAGCGTCTCGTTGCGCTGCTTGATGGCATCGATGAAGAGTCGTGCAGAGTCGATCTTTTGTTTGATGAACGAAGTGGCTTTGCGAAGCTCTTTGTCCTGCGGCATAGCACTATATTCGGTAAGCATATCGCTGTATTCCCTACTAACATGCAGCTCCGGGATATCACCGGTGTTCAGAACGACGAACAGTTCGTCATCCCGTTCCTCGATGGTGAAATCGGGAATGATGGTCTCGCGTTGTGTCTCGTAGACCGACCCCACAAAAGCGTTCGCGGGTTTCTGATTTAGGTGCATAATCTCTTGCACCGCGTCTTGGAACTGCTCGTTCGTGCAGCCGAGGCGTTGAATGATCTTATCGAAATGATGCTTCGAGAAAGAGATGAAATGATGCTCGATAATTTCTTTGGCTAACAGCAGGCTGTCGGAGGGATTCTCTTCCAACTTCACATCCAGTTGACGCATCAAGCACTCTTGTAAGTTTGCGCTGGCAATGCCGGGAGGGTCGAACTGCTTGATCTGCCGTACGATATCTTCCATCTCTGCGTCGGTCACTGTCAGCTGCTCTTGGAACATGATATCGTCCACCAGCTGCTCGGTCGTACGTCTGAGATACCCGTCGTCATCGATGTTCCCCAGCACCCATTTCGCGATATGGCGCTGCGGCTTGCTCATTTGGGTGAGGTAGATCTGTGCTTTGAGTTCCTCGATCAGAGAGCTACCTCCGATGATAGGTACTTCGCGTCGGTCCTCATCGGCCGCACTGTAGGCCTGCTGCATCATATAACTCGGCGTCTCATCATCCGAGATATACTGCTCGTAGTTGAAGTCTTCGTTCTGCAGCGGGTCGCGTTGACGTCCCTCGTCGTAACCGTCTTCGGGCATGTAGTTATCGTCGAACTCATCCTCCTCTAACCCTTTTACGCGCTCATCCTCTATTTGTTCCTCGCGTCCTTCTTCCAAGGCCGGATTCTCCTGTAACTCCTCGTTGATGCGCTGGGATAACTCGATAGAGGGGATCTCTATCATGCGAATTACCTGAATCTGCGCAGGAGTTAACTTGGTGGTCTGCGTCAAGGATTGTTGAAGTCCGATGCTCTGTGCCATAAATCAAAAATTTAAAATCTCAAATATTTATCAGTTCCAGCACACTGGAAGTGATAAATGCTAACTGCTCCTCATCCAACTCCGTATGCATAGGCAGCGAGAGGACGCAAGCAGCCAGGCGTTCTGCTACGGGGAAGTCGCCGTCTTTATAGCGCGGGTCGAGGTATGCTTTCTGCTGATGCAGGGGAACAGGATAGTAGATCATAGCGGGTATGCCGCGTTCTGCCAAGCCTTCCCGCAGTTGGTCTCGGTCGACTCCTACTACGCGCAGCGTATATTGATGGAACACATGCGTAGAGTGGGGTTCTCGTCCGGGAATGAGCAGTTTCTCATTGTTGGCGAAAGCCTTGTCGTAATACGCAGCGGCGCGTTGGCGTGCTGCCGTATAGGCGTCCAAATGCGGCAGTTTGGCATCTAATATAGCGGCCTGGATGCTGTCCAGACGACTGTTCACGCCCACTTCGTCATGATGATAACGTACGTGGCAACCATGGTTGGCAATGGCCTGCATCCGGTCGGCTAAGGTATCGTCGTTCGTGAAGATCGCTCCTCCGTCGCCGTAGCAGCCAAGGTTCTTCGAGGGGAAGAAACTGGTGCACCCGATATGCCCGATAGTACCCGCCTGTTTCGTTTCTCCGTTGGAGAAGGTATAACGTGCCCCGATGGCTTGACAGGCATCCTCTACTACGTAGAGCTGATGCTCCTCCGCCAACGCCATGAGGGCTTCCATGTCGGCGCATTGACCGAACAGGTGCACGGGAACGATCGCTTTCGTGCGCGGCGTGATAGCCCGACGCACCGCTTCCACATCCATGTTCATCGTCTCCCAATTCACATCCACTACCACCGGCGTGAGACCTAATAAGGCTACCACTTCGGCCGTGGCAATAAAGGTGAAGGTAGGGGTGATGACTTCATCGCCCGGTTTCAGACCCAGCCCCATCAACGCGATTTGCAGCGCATCCGTGCCGTTGCCTACAGGGATCACATGTTTCGCACCCGTGTAGACCTCCAAATGCTCTTGGAAGGCTTTCACTTTCGGACCCTTGATGAACGCGGCGGAGTCAATTACCTCCTGAATACCGGCGTCGATCTCGGCCTTGATATGCGTGTACTGGGACTGTAAGTCCACCATTTGGATTTTCCTCATTGTTCTAAAATAAATTCTACTGCCCCCGGGTACACCCATGCAGAGGTGATATAAGGGTTGGTGTAACGAATAGCCACATCCATCTTATCCTGCTGCTCCGCGCTGTAGTGGCATTCCACGCGGATATCGTTTTGTTGCACTTTGGCAAAATGGCTCATGCCCATGCGTACGCTCACTTCCACCATCGCGGGGAAGAGGCGAATATGACATCCTTCGGGCACACCGGTCACGCGAATAGGAAGGGTGAACTTCTTCTCCGTGAACTGCTCAGCCGCTACTTTGAAGCCGACGCTGTCGTATTCCGTACGAATACCCGCCGGTGCCGCTAACGGGATGGCGCTGTATAGCGTGTCGGATAGGTCGGTGATCTCCTGTGCCTCGGTGTAGATGGTGTCGATCTCAGCCAGTTTCTTATCCTGACCGTATATCTTCACGCGCTTCTTGTTGAGCTGGGGCGGGACGGAGATCTGGTAGCCCGTAGCAGGCGTGATAGAACCGGCAAAAGCCAGAACTACACTCTTCTCCTGCTCCGTGAAATACGTGCAACGTATCTCGTCCGGATGCGTCTCGATTAGTCGGCTGGTACCTTGCAGGATATCGCTTATACCTCGTCTTAGTGCATCGGAGGGCACATGAATGGTACCCTTCTCGCCGTGGATGTAACTGCGCAGGTCTATCGTGAGTTGCAGCGGATCGCGATGGTAGGAATTGAGGCGTGCGCCGATATCGCGCACCTCGATCATCACCTCGTCCGGCAGACCTTCTTCACCCAGACCAATCGCACTCGGCTTACCCGTATAAAGGATATGTACGGGCACATGCGTGTTGCGCACGGACTGCATGGCATGTCCGTACCACATGGCGGTGGCTAAGATAAGGAAGAGCGTAAATGTGATCACGCTCCGCCAGCTGATGCGATGGAATAACTCTTTCACCCTAAACTCTAAACACTAAACACTAAACTCTAAACTCTAAACTCTAAACTCTAAACCCTAAACCCTAAACCCTCAACAACACTAAACTCTAAACTCTAAACCCTCAACTCTAAACAACCGATCACTTCGTTGCTTGCGCAGCGGTCGTAGCGTCGGTTACGTCTGCGTAAACGCTCTCTTTCGCTACTTTGAGCGTTACGTCTTTCGATACGGTGATGATGAAGGCGTTGTCTTGTACTTCCTTGATCTCGCCGAAGATACCGCCTGCGGTTACCACGCGGTCACCTTTCTTCATCGCCTCGCGTTGTTTCTGCAACTCTTTCTGCTTCTTCGTCTGCGGACGGATCATAAAGAAATAGAATACCACGAAGATCAACACCATCATGATGATGAATGACCAGTTACCGCCTTTTGCGGGTGCTGCTGCCTGATCGGCTGCCTCTATGGCAACAGCAGCGTCTTGCAATAAAATAAAATCTAACATAATTATATAATTTATTAATTTTTCTCTAAACCCTAAACTCTAAACTCTAAACACTCAACAACACTAAACCCTAAACTCTAAACTCTAAACGATCACTTCAAAGTGGTTGCTTTGAAGAATGATCCTTCTGCTTTCATGTCGCGGAGGATTTCGGTCAGGATACCATTGAGGAACATATAACTCTTCTCGCCCGAATACTCCTTGGCTAACTCGATATATTCATTAAACGATATCGTCAGCGGGATGGCTTCGAAATGGAGTATCTCTGCGAGCGCTGTTTGCGTGATGATGCGATCCATAAACGCGATACGGTCTGCCTCCCAGTTCTTGAGGTGGGAGTTGATCAATTGCTCGTATTGCGCGTGATCCTCGATCGCGAAGTTAAGCAGGTCGAAGGCAAAGCTCAGTTCCTCCTCGCTGTCGAACATTTCAAGCAGCGGTTCCTCGGGCGTGCTCTCTTCGGTAAAACGCTTGATGGTCTTCACGACGAAACTCAATACGATATCGGCATCGATAGTCCAGTTGGACTTGTCCAGCACCAGCTCCATCTCCTCGAGGGCGTCGTTTAGAACCGGACTCTCGGTCAACAAACGCTGGTAAATCAGGCGCCATATGCGTTTATCATCCTCGTACGTGCACTCCGGCGCCTCCATGTATTGGCGATAGAAATCGCTCTCCGTCAATTGACGGTATATCTCGCTCACGGCCGGCATACCGCTATCCCAAAGCAAGTGCTGCTCCTGCAAGCGAGCGCGCAGCGCATAGTTATCGAAGAGCTGCTGCGCCAGACGGTTCTGCACAAAGCGTTTGTTCGGAGTCCAATCCGAGTGCGTTGCTTTCGCTCTCGCCAGCCGGTCCTCCAACTGCTGCTGCGCATAGGCCGTTAACTCATTGGCGAAAGCCAACAGCATGAAATACAAATCATAGGTGTCCGCAAAACTCTTGCGCAGCGCCGCGCGGGCTTTACTCGGCGTGCGATCCTCATCATTGTAGTAGGCGAACAGGGTCTGAATAACTCGCGTTCGCACCATCGTCCTGTTAATCATAGAGATATTTAATATGTTCATGCATGTGTGCGTAATACGCGCACATCAAAAAAGCGTGCAAATATACGGATTTTTTTGCATATACGCAAGAAAAATGTAAAAATAAAACGCTTTTATTTGCATAATTCGAAAAAAATTTCTAATTTTGCACCGAATTTTTACTATTTACTACTAATTAGGTGGATTTTATGGAGAAGAATTTTGACGAAAAACGTGACCAGGAGATCGTTTATAGCCGTTCTGTTAAGGCCGGAAAACGTATCTATTATTTAGACGTTCGTAAGGCACGAAACAATGATCTGTACCTCTGTATTACGGAGAGTAAGCGTCGTCAGAACGAGGGCGAAGAAATGCCGTCGTTTGAGAAGCACAAGGTGTTCTTGTACAAGGAGGATTTTGCACACTTTACCGAGGGGCTTGAGGATGTGATTGCTTATGTGAAGAGCCAGTTAGGCGACATTGAGCAACGCCCGGAGTGGACGCCGGAGGCGAAAGAGGAAGCAGCTCCGGAAGAGGGAGAAAAGAAAAAAGGCCTATTCGGCCTCTTCAAGTAAGAAAGAATAGCGGATTATCTCATTCGCTGCTTCTGCTTTGCTCAGTAGCGGTAATTCCAAGGAGTTGCCATCTGCGCGAATGATCGTAACGCGATTGGTATCTACACCGAATCCTGCGCCTTTGTCGCGCAGCGAATTCAGAACGATCGCATCTAAGTTCTTGCGTTCCATTTTATGGAGCGCATTTTCTATTTCATGCTGCGTCTCAAGGGCAAAACCAATCAGTTTTTGGTCCGGTCGTTTGCTTTGCCCCAAGGCTTTGGCGATGTCCGCTGTCTCTTTAAGAGACAGTGACCATTCACCCGGAGCGTCCTCCCGACTAACGGGAGGAGTGGCCTCCGCCGAGGAGGGCTTTCCACCATTTACCAATGACCTATCACCATTTACCAATGACCTATCACCAATCACCAATGACCTATCACCAATCACCAATGACCTATCCCCCTTCTTGATCTTATTCTCCGCTTTCTCGCAGGGAGTGAAATCCGCTACGGCGGCGCAGAGGATAGCGCTGTTCATCCGCGGCCATTGTGCGATACAGGCCTCGTACATATCTTGCGCCGAGAGGGCGTCTATGCGGTGGATCGCACCGAAGGGGTTGCGTGGGGTAACGGACATGGAGCCGCATACCATCGTCACCTCTGCACCGCGGCGGGCACAGACCTGCGCAAGAGCCACACCCATCTTACCGGTGGAGTAGTTACTGATGAAGCGCACCGGGTCGATCGGTTCTTGGGTACCACCGGCGGTGATGAGTATCCGTTGACCGGTGAGGGTAGGGGGCGTGAGCGCATATTCGAGCGCTTCCTGCAGTTCTTCCGCTTCCGGCATACGGCCTTTGCCAACGACACCGCAGGCCAAGGGACCTTTGGCGGGTTCGATCACGCGTACGTTTTGCCAACTGCGGATGGTCTCGATGGCATGCTGCGTAGCAGGGTTCTCCCACATCTTATCATTCATCGCGGGGGCAATGAGGATCGGTTTGCGGGCGACGCAACTGCAGATAGTGGTCGTCAACGCATCGTCGGCGATGCCGGCAGCCATCTTGGCTACCACATTCGCCGTGGCCGGAGCTACGATCATCGCGTCGCACCATTCGGGTAACGAGATATGCTCGGTAGCATGGGCATTGATGGCGGCGAACACATCGGAATAGACCGGATGTCCCGAAACGGTTTGCAGCGTCAGTTCCGTAACAAATTCCAACGCGTGGCGAGTGGTCGCCACGCGTACTTCTGCTCCGGCTTTTACCAAACCGCGAATCAACTCCGGAATCTTATAGGCAGCTATGCCGCCACTAATTCCTACTAAGATGTGTTTGCCTTGTAAAGCCATTGTCTTTCGACTATTGACTTTCAACTTTTAACTTTTGACTTTTGACTTTTGTCTTTCGACTATTTCAGCGCTTCATCGCGGTTGCCGGTGCGATACACGAGCTCACCGTCGATGAACTCCTGTGTAGCCATCAGCGTCGGCTTCGGCAGACGCTCGTATTGACGGCTGATCTCGATCTGCTCGCGGTTCTCGAAAGTTTCTTCGAGATTGTCTTGCGGAACAGAGAAATCCTGCAGTTTGGCATCCAACTCACGCTTGATACCCACGCTGATCTGGTTAGCGCGCTTGGCGATGATGGCTACCGTCTCATATACGTTGCCTACCGGTTCTGTTAACTGATTGATGTCACGTGTCACCGTATTACGCGGTGCTTTCGAATTTTTGTAATCCATATATCTTAAAACTTTAAACTTCTAACTATCAATTATCAATTATCAATTATCAATTATCAATTATCGCCTACTCCTTCGTTATTTTGCGAATGTAAACCATCATCTTCTCTGCCTCTTTGCGATGCTTCGAATCCGGATATTCGGTAACGAAGTTATAGTATTCGTCCTGCGTCTCACGCGCCCGCTCCAGCTTCTTCTCGTCGATGGAATTCACCAATTGCTGGTATTTGGCTTGCAGGATAAGCCAGCTGAAATCCTCCTGGTATTTGTTACTCGGATAGTTCTTCAGTGCGTTCTTGCATACGATCTCGCAGCTGAGGTAGTTATTGCCCAGGTACGTACCTAAGTTGTAATACAACTCGGCACTCTTGAGTTCCTTGAGCGCCAACTTGTCGTATAACTGGCTCATCTCCTCGTACGCCTGTGCTGCATAGGGGCTCTCGGGATAGAGTTCCACGAAGAGTTGGAACGCCTCGATGGCATTACGTGTCACCTCCTGGTCGAGGCGGGCGTCCGGCGAATCAAGGAACTGGCAGTGACCAATCTGAAAATACGCCTCCGTGGCATATCTACCCTTTGGGTAGTTGCGGATGTAAGCCTGGTAGTAGTCGGTCGCGGACTCGTAACTCTTCTGCCCCATGTAACAGCGTGCCAGATACGCCAAGACATCCTCCGATCGCTCCGTCCCCTTGTAGTACGACGATACATCGTCTAACAGTGTCTGTGCCTTGACGTATTGCTGCTGATTAAAGTACTGCAACGCAGCCTGATATTTCTCCTCAGGATTACGCGACTTCAGCAATTTCTGGTACTCCCCGCAACCCGTGAGCACACATACCGTTAATAATATAAAAAGCCCCTTTTTATGCATTCTAATCAAAAAAGCCTGCAAAGATAAGGTTTTTTTTTGATATACACAAATTTTTTTGCTATTTTTGTATGTTTTGCCCTAAAATTTCACGAAAGGGCATAAAAAGCCCCCTCCCTTTGACTCTGTGGGGGAGGGGACTTCATTGGTGATTGGTGATTGGTCATTGGTAATAGGCCTCACCACAGCACCTTCCGCGCTTGCATACCCCTCGTACGTGTACCAAAACTGCGTTTTAGTAGTAAGTACTCGGGGCTGCTACGCTTTCCCCAAGGATTAAAAATCCTCGGGGACCCCAATGGACGAAGAGCGAGACGCGAGGGCGAAAGAATCGTTCGAACGAAGCGAGATAAGAACTCGTCCTATCGCGGACGTGACGGACACGAGGGCGCCAAGTGGGCAACCGCTACCGACGGGGTGAAATATCCAAAAAACATACCGGCCGACGAGAGCTATCTCGACGAACAACCCAGTTATGCGTCCAATGAAGTGGCTATCAACTGGAATGTTACGCTCTTTGCTCTGTCAGCCGGTATTGATGCGCTGCAGTAGGGATTTAACCCTTCAACGCAGCGATGGCTTGCTCGATCGAAGCGATGCGGCTCTCCGCGTCGCTTTTCTTTTTGCGCTCTAACTCAACAATCTCCGGTTTAGCGTTGGCTACGAACCGCTCATTGCTCAGTTTCGCCATTACGCCTTTCAAGAAACCCTGTTGGTGCGCTAAGTCGGCTTCTAACTTCTTCAGCTCTTCCTCTACGTTGATGAACGCATCCATCGGAATAGCGAACTCGGTTGTGCCGACGATGAACTTGGAGGATGTGGAAACCCCACCTCGGGGAGTTCTACGGACGGCCACCGGCAGTCCGATCGAGCAGAGCTCTTCACCCACACAAGGGAGGAGGGAAGGTGTAACGTTAGCCAATTTTTCAAGAAGCGAGGCATACTCGTAAGTATCTGCTCCTTCGAAATTGAGGGTCAGACGCTCCTTCTGCGGAATGTTCTTCGATGCACGCACATTTCGTACTCCGGAGACAATCTCTTTCAGCGTTTCAATGGCTGCAAGTATGCCGTCGTTTTCGTTTCGATTCCGTGTCGTTGCCGTGTCGTTGCCGTGTTTTGCAGCAACCATAATACTCTCGCCCGGTTTACGTTCATATAGGTTCTGCCACAACTCCTCCGTGATAAACGGCATGAACGGATGCAGCAGACGCAGCAGACGGTCGAAGAATCCTAATGTCGCTTCGTAGGTCGCGCGGTCGATGGGCTGCTGGTAGGCGGGTTTGATCATTTCCAGATACCATCCGCTGAACTCGTCGCAATAGAGTTTGTAGATCTCCATCAGTGCCTCGCTCAGACGGTATTTGGAGAAGAGGTCAGCTATCTCTGCGGCGGTCTCGTCCAGCTTGGCTTCGAACCACTTGATGGCGTACTTTTCTCCCTCTCCTTGGGAGAGGGTCGGGGTGAGGTTTTCTTCCCAACCCTTTACCAAACGGAAGCAGTTCCATATCTTATTGCAGAAGTTACGTCCCTGCTCGCAGAGCGAATCATCGTAGAGGATGTCGTTTCCTGCCGGCGCACTCAGCAATATACCCATACGTACACCGTCTGCACCGTAGCGGGCTATCAGGTCCAGCGGGTCAGGACTGTTGCCCAGACTCTTACTCATCTTACGACCTAACTTATCGCGCACGATGCCTGTGAAATACACGTGCTTGAACGGCATCTTTCCTACGTATTCGTAACCCGCCATAATCATACGCGCTACCCAGAAGAAGATGATATCCGGTCCCGTTACCAGGTCGGCGGTGGGGTAGTAGTAGTTGATCTCTTTGTTATCCGGGTGCTCGATACCGTCGAACAGGCTGATCGGCCATAACCACGAACTGAACCAGGTGTCTAACGCACCTTCGTCCTGTACATAGTTGCCTTCGGGCTTCGTCTCGGAAACGATGATCTTGTCGTCCGGGTAGTTCTCGAGACCGGTCTGAGCGAGCAGGTCGGCGTCGTAGTATGCCGGGATGCGATGACCCCACCAAAGTTGACGGGAAATACACCAGTCTTTGATGTTTTCTAACCAGTTACGGTATGTGTTCTTGTATTTCGCGGGATAGAACACGATCTCGTCGTTCATCACCGGCGGGAGTGCGATGTCAGCAAAGTGCTGCATCTTGACGAACCATTGCAGACTCAACCGCGGCTCGATAGGCACGTTCGTACGTTCAGAATAACCGACTTTGTTGTCGTAGTCTTCGATCTTCTCCACCAGTCCTGCCGCCTGCAGATCTTCGATGATGGCTTTGCGGCAGTCAAAACGATCCATGCCGTGGTACTTGCGTACGTTAGCCTGTAACTCGTCCTCCACCGTGTCCATATTCAGATGGGCATCCGGCGTGAAGATGTCGATGGTCTTGAGGTTATATTTCTGTCCTAACGCATAGTCGTTCACATCATGCGCCGGCGTCACTTTCAGGCAACCGGTACCGAACCCTATCTCTACGTAGCGATCCTCGATAATCGGGATCACACGACCGACCCCCGGCACGATGACGTGCTTGCCTTTGAGCCACTGGTTCTTCTCCTCCTTGGGGTTGATACAAACGGCAATATCGCCGAAGATGGTCTCAGGACGGGTAGTAGCGACAACGCAGTAATAGCCCTTTTCATCCTTATGTACTCCCTCTCCTTGGGAGAGGGAAGGGGAGAGGTCTTCTTCCACTACTCTGTATTTCAGATAATAGAACTTATTATGCTCGTCGTGGTAGATCACCTCCTCATCGGAGAGGGCTGTCTGACGCTCGGGGTCCCAGTTCACCATTCTTAGACCGCGGTAGATGAGCCCTTTCTTATATAGGTCGCAGAACACTTTGATCACAGCTTTCGAGCGCGTCTCGTCCATCGTGAACGCCGTACGATCCCAGTCGCAGGAGCAACCTAACTTACGCAGCTGCTTCAATATGATGCCTCCGTGCTCGTCGGTCCATTCCCATGCATGTTTCAAAAACTCCTCGCGCGTCAAGTCGCTCTTGTTGATCCCTTGTTCCTTGAGGCGTTTGATCACTTTCGCTTCGGTCGCAATAGAAGCATGGTCGGTACCCGGCACCCAGCAGGCGTTCTTGCCTTCCAAGCGCGCACGACGAACCAATATATCTTGTATCGTCTCGTTGAGCACGTGTCCCATGTGCAGCACACCCGTTACGTTGGGCGGCGGAATAACGATGGTATAGGGTTCAACTCTCGACTCATTCGGCACTTCCGAATGAAACATCTTATTCTCCAGCCAATACTGGTACCAACGTGCC
>SAMEA3663084__coassemble_38_pt1 | contig 46910 bp, 44 predicted proteins | sample SAMEA3663084__metabat2_low_PE_028 | metagenome-assembled genome bin SAMEA3663084 (sample SAMEA3663084) | pig gut metagenome | biome: pig gut; feature: pig-associated habitat; material: faeces | place: France | collected 2012 | reverse complement strand
AAAGTACGAATAATTTCTTCTCTGCCATCAGGGCGCAATTAATGATATTTTTCATAATATTATGATTTTTTAAAAACCTTTGCGACTGCAAAGGTATAAAAAATATTTGGAATGTGCAAATTTATTTGCAATTTGTATGAGAATTCACATTGTGGGAACAATTCAGGTACAAAAAAACGCCTGCAGAAGCAGACGTCTTTTATTATGTCCTCCGGTTTAACGTCTCAGAGCGACGGTATTGGTTTTCTTTATTTTAAACTATTTCCCCTTAATAGCTTTCTTTTGTTCACTAATCAAACGTCTTTCTACTTTTTTTATGTCTTCTGCGGGTGGAAGATTTTCCGGAATAATTCCTCGTTGTACCAACATGCTGCGAACAGCTGCGTTGTTCTCAATATGTTCCTTCTCAATATTAGTACTGCCTCGTAGATCTTTTGTTTGAATATTAACGCTTGTCATCTCGGCTGCAAAATCCTTGGCCTTAATACTTATCGTCGGCAGGAAATCCGCTACAGGTCGACTTGCCGGAACACCCATGCGCAATTTCAATTGATTAGTACTCAATCTAAATAAAGCTTGATCACCTTTTGAACGGATTAAGGCAAAATCTTGATTATTAACTCCGCGCTCATACATAACGCCGGAGAGTTTCTTCTCTGTTTCTTGTAATTTGATTCTGGCTTTTACACGTTCCGTTTCTAAAATACGCTGTTCTACCAACTCAGCGCGTCGAGTCTGGATGGCAAAATATGTTTGTGCAAAAGCAATTTGCGGCTTTCGTGGATCGCCGTTTTGTGCTACAAGATAACAAGCATAGCGTGTAAGAAGAATGTCATCTATTTGTTTTTCAGCACCTTTAGGCATTGGTATCGTTTTGCTGACGTCAGCAAAATGATCGGATTCCTTTTGCTCCGCATTTCTACATGCTTCACGTGCCTTATCAATCGCATTAACAAAATTACGCCATTGAGTATACCCCAATAAAGGACATAACTCACGCGCGCTCCAGCACTCAACTCCTTCAATATTGACTGCCGCAGCTTCGAATTGCGAAAACAATGCTTGTATTTCTTCTGATTTCATACTAATTCACTTTTCGAGTGCAAAGGTATAAAATTTTTTAGACATACACAAGAAAAAAGTCAAAATATTTGCGTATTCGCAAAAAAAGCAGTAATTTCGGCACGCCCATTCGGGTGGGTTCTCCGCCGCTTCGCTCTGTCGATTATTGCTAGTGCAATTCTCCCTCCGGAAGTACGTTCGCGTCCTGCGGGGCATATACAAAATAGATAAAATCGTATTTTATTTGGCGAAAAATGGCTCAACGTTTGCATATGTGCAATTTTTGTTGTAATTTTGCAGCCGTTTATGGAACAGAACCGATACGAGAAAGAGGATTTGCAGGAGGCGTTGCGGGTGCTGCGCGAGGGCGGTGTCATTGTCTATCCAACGGACACAGTATGGGGTATAGGTTGCGATGCTACCAATGCGGAGGCGGTAAAGAAGATATATGCGCTCAAGCAACGCGAGGACTCCAAATCCATGCTCGTTCTGTTGGATAGCCCGGCGAAATTGAACTACTACATCGCCGACATTCCGGATTCCGCTTGGGCACTGCTCGAGGTGGCAGATACGGATGGAAATGAAGAGAATGATGAAGTAAAACCGTTAACGATCATTTATCCGAATGCCCGCAATTTGGCGCCGAATTTGGTTGCTGAAGACGGCTCAATTGGTATTCGCATTACCGGCGAACCCTTTTCTAAGGCCTTGTGTGAACAGTTACGGCATCCTATTGTTTCTACATCCGCTAACATCAGCGGACATCCTACCGCGCATTTCTTCCATGAGATAGAAGAAGCCATCTTGAACGGCGCAGACTATGTCTGCCGTTTCCGCAGAGAGGACCAGACACCGCACGAACCGAGCAGTATCATCAAACTGAACGCAGATAGCACATTCGTCATCATCAGAGAGTAATGGATTTACGTCGCAAGCAACAAATTTGGTATATCCTCGCGGACCTCATCAGCAGCGAACTGGTGTGGCTGTGTTTTCTGGGCTTCCGGTGGATGGTGTTTGAGGGTCGTATGGAACTGCTGGAGGATGTGCTCATTCCAGCCTTCGATTTCCGGCTTCCGTTGATAGCGTATCCTTTGGTCTGCCTCACGGTCTATTACCTCTCCGGCTATTACCTGCGGCCGTTCCAGAAACCGCTTTGGCGCGAGTTCCTGAGGACTATTGTCTCTGCGGCTGTCATAGCGTTATTGTTTTTCTTTATCATCATCATCGATGATCCGACGGAGAACTACAAGCACTATCTGGTGTCTCTCTCTGTCCTTTTCAGCTTGCAGTTCGTGCTGAGTTATATCCCTCGTGTCACTATCACCTTGTTATCCCGTCGCCGCGGGGTACTTCGTACAAAGACCATACACTCGATGGAAGAGGCAAAAATGCTTGTGGCAGGGGAACAAGACGAAGTGATTATTGACTTACCTAACGGCTTTACAGATCGCGATTTATATCAACTCATCGCGCGCCTGTATCCGCTCTCGTGCGAGATAAGTATGATCCCGCGCGTGTATGACATGCTCACGGGTGCGGCGCGCATCGGGCAACTGGATCGTCCTTCCCTCATCCGCATCACGGATTATCACATGACCGATGCAGAACTATGCATCAAACGGGCATTCGATATTGTCGCCTCAGCGCTTGGACTCATCCTCCTCTCGCCGCTTTTTGCGTTGATTGCACTGCAAGTCAAACTATCCTCCCGCGGGCCTGTTTTCTATAGTCAAGAGCGAATTGGTCTATACGGCCTGCCGTTCCATATCTATAAATTCCGCACGATGGTGACGGACGCAGAAGCAGATGGTGTACCGCAGATAACCCACGATAACGATCCCCGTATCACCAAGATCGGACACTGGCTGCGTAAGTACCGCCTTGATGAACTGCCGCAGTTATGGAATATCCTTCGGGGAGATATGTCTATTGTAGGCCCAAGACCGGAACGGCCTTTCTTTATCGAACAAATCATGAAGGAGGCGCCGTATTACTGCCTCTTATATAAAGTGCGCCCCGGACTGACCAGTTGGGGACCAATTCGCGTCGGTTATACCGATACTACCGAAAAGATGATCGAACGACTCAACTGCGACATCGTGTACGTAGAAAACATGTCGCTCCTTCTCGATCTGAAAATCCTATTTTTTACTACCGGCGTCATCATAAAAGGAAAAGGGAAATAGATTGGTGATTGGTAATTGGTGATTGGTAATTGGTGATTGGTGATTAATTATGACCTACGATGAAAAAATAGATAAAGCCGAGAGCATTATCTCGCAATTGGAGCAAGCGGAAGCCATCAGTATGGATGTATACAAAAAACTGGCAGCCGAAGCTACCAGTCTTTTGAAACAATGCAAGGATGAATTAACTGCCATTAACGCAGATAATTCTCCCACTTAGTATTCCGCATATCACCACTCTTCATGAACTCCTCATGCATTGCAAACGCAAGCGAGAGGTTGTGTTGCGTCTGTCCGTGTTTAGCGAACTTCAGATAGTCGCGTAACATCTCGCGATATTCCGGAGCAACACAATTATTGATGATCTCTTCTGCGCGTTGACGCGGACTCTTGCCACGCAGATCGGCTACACCTTGTTCGGTCACGATGACTTTCACAGAGTGCTCGGAGTGATCGAGGTGCGTTACCATCGGTACGATCGACGAGATAGCGCCATTCTTTGCCGTGGAAGCCGTCGTAAAGATAGAAAGGTACGCGTTGCGCGCGAAGTCACCCGATCCGCCGATACCGTTCATCATCTTCGTTCCGCATACATGCGTCGAGTTGACATTACCGTAGATATCTGCCTCGAGGGCGGTATTGATAGCAATGATACCGAGTCGACGAGCTATCTCCGGACTGTTGGAGGTCTCCTGCGGACGAAGCAAGAGCTTGTCACGATAGAAATCGAGGTCAGCCAGTACTTCCGCCATCTTGCTCTCTACGAGACGCAGCGAGCAACCCGAAGCGAACTTACAATGTCCGGCTTTGATGAGGTCCACGACAGAATCCTGAATCACCTCGGAGTACATCTCGAACGGCGGAATATGCGGGTTCTTACCGAGCTCACCGAGTACGGCGTTGGCTACGTTGCCCACTCCACTCTGGATCGGCAGGAAAGAAGCAGGAATACGTCCGGCTTTCATCTCAGCCTCCAGGAACATTGCTACATTCGCACCGATCTTGGCAGTGGTCTCATCCACCGGCGTGAAAGCAGCTATCTCGTTCGGACGGTTGGTCTTTACAACTGCTGCAATCTTAGCCGGGTCTACTTTGATATGATCCGAGCCGCAGCGATCAGAGGGCTTGTAGATAGGAATCTCGCGACGCTGAGGCGGGTCGAGCGGCTCATAGAGATCGTGCATGCCGCGCATGGAAGCCGGGAACATCTCATTGAGTTCGACGATGATCTTATCCGCCATGCGGCAGATGGTCGGCATGATTCCGACACCTGCAGCCGGCACGATCGTACCGTCTTCGCCTACATACGAAGCCTCGATGATCGCCCAGTTGGGTTTGGGCAGGAAGCCGTAACGCAGATCTTGCGCCATGTGGCTGAGGTGCATGTCGAAGTAGTGCGTACCCTCGGCATTGATCTCCTCACGCATGGATTTATTGGACTGATACGGCGTACGGAACTCCACAGCGTGCGCACGTGCTAACGCGCCATCACAGGAGTCTCCCATCGAAGCGCCTGTCTCGAGACCTACGCGGAAGGGCTTGCCTTCTGCATGGAGGCGTTCTGCGCGTTGCGCGAGGGCAAAAGGAACGGCCTTGGGCACTCCGGTAGCCGTGAAACCACCCATGCCCAAGACGTCACCATGTTGTATCAATTCAGCCGCTTCTTCAGCGGTCATATATTTTAACATTTTCTCATTTTCTTATTTTCACATTTATATTTTCGCAGCGGCTAATTTTCTTCCTTTGGAGGAATAATATCTCTATTGATTTTGTATGTACTGATAGATTTTGTAATTATCTTACATAACTCCGTACTTTCGCTATAGAGAGGCTCTACGCGGGATTTAGGAAGTATTTCAGCATCAATAATTATACTCAGCCAATGAGATGTTTCGTCTATTTCTTCTTCAACAATTTTTAATTTATTGACGAAGTCTTTTTCCGATTTAGCAATACAAGCAGCGCGGTAATTGGCGGCTGGAGAAGTACCTGAACGCACTACCTGCTTAGCGATGGCTAAGGACGAAATAGTGTGAGGCATAGCATCCACCATTCGAATGATTCTCAAAGAGAATTGACGAAAGCGTTCTTTTAACTCCTCTTCTTGCATTTCAATGCGAAAATATGAAAATGTGTAAATGAATAAATGGGTTTATTCTGCTTTACCGTCAGAACCGAGGACGTTGATGATCTTATGCTTGTAGAGCTCCTCCATGAGGTCACGAGCAGGACCGCAGTACTTACGCGGATCGAACTCACCCGGCTTCTCTGCAAATACCTTACGAACAGCCGCGGTGAACGCCAGACGGCTATCGCTATCGATGTTGATCTTGCAGACAGCAGACTTAGCGGCCTTGCGCAGTTGCTCCTCAGGAATACCCACTGCGTCAGGCAGTTTGCCGCCGTATTGATTGATCATATCCACATACTCCTGCGGAACAGAAGACGAGCCGTGGAGAACGATCGGGAATCCCGGGAGCTGCTCCATAATAGCATCGAGTACGTCGAAAGCCAATGGAGGAGGAACGAGACGGCCGGTCTTCGGGTCACGGGTGCACTGCTCCGGAGTGAACTTGTATGCTCCGTGGCTGGTACCAATCGAGATAGCCAAGCTGTCGCAACCAGTACGGGTAGCGAAATCAACTACCTCTTCCGGTTTGGTATAGTGGCTGACAGCGGACGAAACCTCATCCTCTACACCTGCGAGCACGCCGAGCTCCGCCTCAACGGTTACATCAAACTGATGCGCATAGTCCACTACTTTCTTGGTGAGAGCGATGTTCTCCTCATAAGGCAGAGAAGAAGCGTCGATCATCACGCTGGAGAAACCGAAATCAACGCAGCTCTTGCAAAGCTCGAAGCTGTCTCCGTGGTCGAGGTGCAAGCAGATCTGCGGATGCTCCCAACCCAGTTCCTTTGCGTACTCTACAGCACCTTGAGCCATGTAACGCAACAGCGTTTGGTTAGCGTAGTTACGCGCACCTTTCGATACCTGGAGAATAACCGGGCTCTTGGTCTCTGCAGCTGCTTTGATGATAGCCTGGAGTTGCTCCATGTTGTTAAAGTTGAATGCCGGGATAGCATAGCCTCCCTTGATTGCCTTGGCAAACATCTCACGGGTGTTTACCAAACCTAATTCTTTGTAACTTACCATAGTTTTATTAAAATTTTAAATTATAATATGTATTTTGTGAGTTTTTATTCTCTCCAGAACTTAGCGGCATGATGACCCTTGATGAGCAAGTGGTGGTTAGCGATCGGCGATGTCAAGAAATATTGACTTACGATCGGAGTCGTTTGAATCCAAGCCTGCGTACGGCAGAGGTTCTGCTCGTATTGACAACGGAGCAAGGTTACATTAACCGCCAACAGACGTTTCAGATCACCGCTTAACTTAACCAAGGTGTAGTCTCCTGCAGGCAGATCACCGTGAATGGCCACACCGATTCCCGACTCAAAATGCGTCGTGTATTCGTGCTTCTCGGTCATGTTCAAAGGTATTGTACAGTGCGCAATCAGAATCTGACCATCCGGTTGGATACGAGCAGGATTAACCATAAAGCCCGGCTCACCGGTCAGTTTCTTACATGCCATCATCGTCAGCAATACCGGAATATCACCCTCGCAACCGGCCGGAATACCTTCGTCGTTCAACTTACTCATGGCGATACATCCGGTGTTCTTTACGGTTTTTAACAGATCGAAACAACGCAGCGTCACACCATCCAATTGGTATTTAGCAATCAGCTCTTTTACCCTTTCATAAATAGCCAATGCACCCGGCATACCCGGATCAACCTCGCCTAAACTGCTTACTTCCTCAATGGGTATGTCCACTAACTCAATGTTCATATCTTTGAGCACTTGATTGTAATCCACCTGAGAAGCAATCAACCAATCAGACGGCTTACCGATAATACCCAAGCGCTGTTTCTTTTCGTTTTTAAGCACTTTCTCCAGCGGTGAACGGGTCAACGAATCCGTCTCACTTACATCCGGGAAAACCGTATCTTTCGCGTGCGTCATTACTTTCGCAATACCATTGCGTTGACGAATGAAACTCAAAATCTCAAAAGACGCAGCCAACGAGTTGCTATAACCGCTTACCATCAGGTAAACAGGACGTTTCAAGTCAATCTTCTTCTGCTTAACAAGGTCCACAAACTGCGCCTCCGTACCACCGGTTAATACGGCAACAACTTGATTTTCTTCAATAAATGAATCCGATACCTTGAACGGCATGGGAGAAGTCTCCGTGTGGAGCTCTGAACATAATTTGTGTAACATGGCCGTAATATTTTATAGGGTTCTTTTGGGCATAGTTTGCAAATTCGCTGCAAAAATACACAAAAAAATTGATATATGCAAAAAAAAGTGGAACTTTTTTAGTTTTAAGGTGAAAGTTTAGTACTAACATAGTACTATATAAGTCCTACTTGAGTACTGGGAATTACCTATGTGCTACCCTTCCGAGGGGTACCACTCATTCTAATACTATTCACTTTTCGATACGGAAAGTGTAGTGCTTCTGGCCGAGGTAGGAGATAATGACTGTGATGAGGGTAATGAGCATCTTGGATGGGGTCGGATACCAACCAAGCACATCGACACAGAGTTTAAGACCGAAGTAATTGATGGCCAGATTAACAGCTACGATCAGGATATATCGCGACAGTTGTCTCCAACCGTTGAGACGCGAAGCGGTAAACGTGACATATTTCTGCAACCAGAAACCGGTGAGCAAGGTTATCGGAAAGACAATACAAAGGGTGGCTATATGAGGAGTAATTGCTTGCGCAAATTGTAAATTGTAAATTGTAAATTGTAAATTGATCAACTCGTGTCCTATAACAAAATTATAAATAAGGAAATAGAGAATCCAGTCAAGGATAAGGTTTCCTCCTCCGCAAGCGGCATACCGAAACAACTGCTCCGATATCCATTTGGAGAAGGGACGATAGAAAAAATCAATGATTTTTGTTATTATTTGCGCCAATTTACGCATTTTTTGTAAAAAAATTGCTATTTTTTTGGTCAATTCAAAAAAAAGTACTACCTTTGCGGCCGCAAAGGAGGTAGCTACTCCGTTTTTTGCGTGCTATACAAATCGGGTGCAAAGGTACTATAAATATTTGAAACACGCAAATATTTTTAACTAAAAGTAATAATTTATGGACGATTATCACGCGGAGAATGCAACAAGTACGTGCCAAAAAATTTTTGGGACAGCACTTCTTGACCGACCTAAACGTCGCCCAAAGAATAGCTGAAACCATCACCTCGGGACGAACAATAGAAATCGGACCGGGGATGGGTGTTCTTACTCAATTTTTACTTAAAAATCCTTCTATCCGGCTCACCGCTATCGAAATTGACCGCGAGTCTGTTGCCTATCTCAAAGATTGGTATCCTGAATTGGATCTTATAGAAGGAGATTTCTTAAAACTGGACCTTAACACCCTTATTCCGGAAGGAGAATTTAATGTAATCGGGAATTATCCCTATAATATCTCCTCTCAAATCTTCTTCAAAGTACTCGATTATAAAGACCGTATTCCTGTTTGCTCCGGCATGATTCAGAAGGAAGTAGCCGAGCGATTGGCTTCCAAGCCGGGGAAAAAAGCATATGGTATCTTATCCGTCTTATTACAAGCCTATTACGATATAGAATATCTATTTACGGTGGACGAACATGTCTTTAATCCGCCTCCAAAAGTCAAATCGGCTGTTATCCGTATGACGCGTAACAAACGACGACGGTTAGAGTGCGACGAGGCGCTTTTTAAAATAGTAGTCAAGACCGCCTTTAACCAGCGACGAAAACAGATGAGGAATTCCTTACGGAATTTAGTTGAGAGTTTAAAGTTGAGAGTTGAGAGAAGTTCTGAAGAAGAAAGTCGTTTGGAATGGTTCCTTACTCGAAGACCGGAACAGTTATCCGTAGAAGAATTTATCGAATTAACAAATTTAATTGAACAAAGCCATGTCGGAAATCAAAATATTCTATAAAGAGAAGGAGAAAATCAAAGTAGCACGTTCTATCTCCGCGCTCAAAGAACTCGATAAGAAAGATATTATCTGGATCGACCTGCTCGACGTGAGCGATAAAACAGAGGATACCTTGGAGGGTTTTCTGAAGATAGAGATCCAGGAAGATGAGGAGATGGAAGAGATCGAGATGTCGTCACGTTATATTCAAACGGACGACTCTATCGTTGCTAACTCAAACTTCCTAAAGAATAACTTCGAGATGGAGCCGGTTAACTTCATTATCAAGAATGGTATTCTCGTTTCTATCCGAGATAATGAATTGGATTCCTTTAACGAGACTTTTAAGAAGGTGTTCGTTAATACCCGGAATTTCCCAACAGGATATCACGTGTTAGTAGCCTTGTTCGAAACACGTGTAGAAAAGGATGCCGACTTGATTGAGGATACTACGGATATGATTACCTTGCTTTCTCAACAAATCAATGCAGAGAGCGATCACGTAGATGAAGATTTGCTCGTTCAAATCAAAGACTTACAGGAAAAAGTGACCATCATCCGTCAGAATATTATGGATAAACAACGCGTGATTTCAAATATCTTAAAATGCGATTTCTTCCCGGAAGAACTCAATCAGCGTTTGACGATGATTATTAAGGATATCAATTCGCTCTTCGATTACACCCGTTTCGGTTTTGACCGTCTGGACTACCTCCAGGATACCTTCCTCGGTTTGGTAAACATCGAACAGAATAAGATCATCAAGATATTTACAGTCATTAACATCATCTTCCTTCCACCTACCTTAATCGGTAGTTTGTATGGTATGAACTTTGATTTCATGCCGGAACTGCATTGGCAATTCGGTTATCTCTGGGCTTTAGGATTGATGGTATTCTCCGTTGTACTTATCTTGCTTATTTTCAAACTGAAAAAGTGGTTATAAACAACTTGTTAACAACCTTCAGTTCCACATTTTTATAACTTGTTCCACATCACACTTATCAAAAAATTTAACAATCAATATATACTCTCAATTTGCATCTAACTCGTTGATATCGAGCATTCTTGCATCTTTATTAACATTTTCAACAAACTATTATATTCATGGATTTAAAAAATAAAGAATATATAAATAAAATTAAGAGTTTAGCGAAGCAAAAAAACGCTGTTATTTTTGCTCACTATTATACACGACCGGAAATACAAGAAATAGCTGATTTCATCGGAGATTCTCTCGCACTCGCGCAACAGGCTACGCGCGTACAAGCGGATATATTAGTAATGTGCGGCGTGCATTTTATGGGCGAGACAATGAAAATCCTCTGTCCGGATAAGAAAGTACTCATTCCGGATATGAATGCAGGTTGCTCATTAGCCGACAGTTGCAAAGCGGAAGACTTGAAAAAATTCATAGAACAGCAAAAAATAAACTCCCTCTCTCAAGGAGAGGGTCGGGGTGAGGTTCTCGTGGTAAGTTATGTCAATACGTCGGCTGATGTAAAAGCGCTAACGGATGTCGTAGTTACTTCTTCGAATGCAAAAAAGATAGTTGATCAACTGCCTAAGGATGCAAAGATTATTTTCGGTCCCGATCATAACCTGGGTTCCTATATCAATTCGGTTACCGGACGTCATATGTTGCTTTGGAACGGTGCCTGCCATGTGCACAGCCGTTTCTCTTTGGAAGCACTATTGCAACTCAAAGCAGCTTATCCCGGTGTAGAAGTGTTGGCGCATCCCGAATGTAAAGCCCCTGTCTTGGCGCAGAGCGACGTGATTGGTTCTACCAAGGCGCTGCTTGAGCACACCATTCAATCGCCTGCGAAACGCTTTATTATTGCTACGGAAAGCGGTATTCTCTTCGAGATGCAGCGGGCTTGTCCGGATAAAGAGTTTATTCCTGTTCCGCCCGAAGTGACGGAAGGCGTGGGATGCAGTTGTAACGAATGTGAGTATATGCGCATGAATACGCTTGAGAAAGTATATAATTGCCTTTTGAACGAAAATCCGGAAATGCAGGTTCCTCAAGAAATAGCAGAAAAAGCCATTTCTTCTATTCAACGAATGCTCGCAATGAGCTGAGTCTTGTAAATGGCACAAGTACAAGACAAAAATAGGCTCTATACCTTCTTACGTCCATATGTGGATTGGATGTTCAGACGTTCGTATCGAAGAATTCAATACGTAGGAAAAGAAAATATTCCTACGGATGGAGCTTGTATCTTTTCCCCTAATCACTCCAATGCACTTTGCGATGCGATGGCTATTCTGACCATCAATTCGTCTCGTAAAGTATTTGTGGCACGTGCGGATATATTCAAAAATCCACGTCAGGCGAAACTGTTGAAGTGGCTGAAGATAATGCCTATTAATCGTATTCGCGACGGAGTGGATGAAGTGATGCATAATGATGAAACGATTAATAACGCCGTAGCTACTTTGCGGGATGGTGTGCCGTTCTGTATTTTACCGGAAGGAACGCATCGCCCTATGCATTCGCTTTTACCCTTACGAAAAGGTATCTTCCGTATTGCCCTGCGCGCCAATGAACTGTTTGGGCATGTGAAACCGGTTTATATTGTACCGGTAGGTTTGGAATACGGCGATTATTACCATTTATGGGACGATTTGACCGTGAATATAGGCAAACCGATCAATGTGACCCAATTTGTGAAAGAACATCCGGATCTCGATTATCCGCAACTCATAATGGCATTACGGGAAGAATTAACGCTTCGTATGCGTGAATTGATCATGTGGGTACCGGATGATGAGAACTATGAGCAAAACATAACTCAACTGCAAGCCAATCCTCCTGCTCCTTTTAATAAATTTACGAAAAGGAACTTATCCCGTGGATTTGTAATCCCGCTTTTAATACTCCTTTCACCGCTGTTTATTGTCAGTTTGGCCCTTACTGTTCCGTTATGGGCTGGGGTACTCATCATTCGTCGTAAAGTAGCGGATCCGGCCTTCCATAATTCCATACAGTTCGTATGGCAATTGATTTTTATTACCCTTACTTGGTGTATATCATTGCCATTCTGGCTATTTGTGCAGGAATACATGTATCAAATACGACAACTAAAAACAAAATCATAAATCCCCAATTACAAATGATACGTGTTTATCTCATTATTGCTTTATATGTACTCATCCCGGTATTGATTATCGAGCTTTTCAAGCGTTTTAACTGGATGAAGAAGATAGGAACTGTCGTAGCCGCTTATGCGATAGGTATTCTCTTTGCTTTAACCGGTTTTGTGCATTTTGAAGCAGGAACAGACGCAGCCCTTGCTTTTTCCAAACTGCAGTCCACTATCATGTCCGTCACGGTTCCATTGGCTATTCCGTTGATGCTTTTTAACTGCGATTTTCGTTTATGGACCAAAGCACTTCCGAAAACGATTTGGTCGCTGGTAGGAGGTATTACGGCCGTGTTGATAGCCGTGATATCCGGTTATTTCATCTTCCGCACTCCGGAGATTTCGGAGTTTAACAAAGTGGCAGCGATGATGACCGGTATCTATACCGGAGGTACGATGAATTTCAATGCCCTGGGAGCTTCGTTAGGTGTTGATAAAACACTCATGGCCATTGTGCTGGCTTTCGAGATGGTACTGACGACCCCATATATATTCTTCATAATCGGCGGAGGATATAAAGTATTCAGAAAGATTCTTCCCTATAATGATGTTACCCGTAGAGGACGTACAGACGAGGCTGTCTCTTCCAAAGATGTAGAAAACTACCGCGGTATGTTTGTTAAAGAGAATGTAGGAGGAATGTTCATCGGACTTGGCCTCAGCGTCCTTTTCCTGGCGGTGGGAGCCGGATTGGCTTTGCTTATTACGGGTACATTAAACGAACTTGTGGTGATCTTGACAATTACTACCCTCTCTATCATCGCTTCCTTCTTTAAGAAAGTGCGTGAACTGCCCAAGACCTTTGAATTAGGCATGTTCTTCATCCTTATTTTCTCGGTCATTGTAGCTTCGCTCTTCGATATTCACAGTGTGAATGGCGGTTCATTGATGATTGGCCTCTTTGTAGCGTGGGTAATGATTATTGCGGCTGGATTACATCTTCTCTTCTGCCGCATCGCGCATGTGAGTGGAGACCTGTTCTGCGTCTGTCAGATTGCCCTACTCTGCTCTCCCCCCTTCGTTCCGCCTGTAGTGGGTGCGATGCAAAATAAGAAAGTACTCATCTCCGGTATTGTGATCGGACTCGTTGGTTATGCCATCGGAACGTATCTCGGTGTGCTCATAGCCTTTGTTTTACCGTAAATTATTCATTATGCAAAACGTAGTTAATCGTGACCTTGTGGCTAAGAAAAAATATATCCTTTTGATTTTGGCTGCCTTATTGGTTCTGCCGGTAGCAGCCAAAAAGAAAGACACGAAACCGCAGGAAGTGGATTCTTTGGGTCGTAAAATCAAAACTGGTTGGAACTTCGGTATCCTTCCCTCTATCGCTTATGATGCGGATTACGGTTTTCAGGGCGGTGTGCTGACTAACGTCTATTACTATGGCGATGGTTCGCAATACCCCGAGTATATCCATTCGATTTACGTGGAGGCTGCGTACACAACAAAACACCATGGTATTTTCCGAGTCAACTACGACTCGAAGTACCTCATTCCGGGCTATCGCCTGACACTCGATGCTACCTATCTGCCTGATGCCATGTGTGACTTCTACGGATTCAACGGCTTTCAGGCCAAATACAACTACTCTTGGCATAATTGGAGTAAGAAAGCCGGGGATACGCAATATGTCATTGATCATCCGGAATATATGGATTATCGCACGCGTGTGTTCTATAAGTATAAACGAGATCTCATCCGTGTGGCGGGAGATATCGAAGGAACGATCTACAAGGACCTCAAATGGAATGTCGGATTAGGTGTCTTGGGGTATCTCATCGATGACTGCGATATCAAGATGCTTAACGGCAAGAATGAGTACGATCCGACCAAGGAGAACTGGGAGCAGAAAGCGCTCAACCCGAACGAAGAACTCCTGTACGACAAATACAAAGACTGGGGACTCATCGGCGATGATGAGATGAAAGGCGGTTGGCATCCCTATCTACGTGCAGGTATCTCCTACGACACGCGCGATAAAAGACAGGGACCGAACAAAGGTATCTATGCCGATGCCTTCTTCACCTATTCTGCCGCTTTTAATGCAGCCTATGGTCAACAAGCTGCTGCCGGGTATAACCATCTGCAGTTTAATGCCACTTTCCGGCATTATGTACCCTGTTACTATGATAAAAACGGCATTAACCGCATTACCTTCGCCTATCGTATCGGTATCCAGAATAATATCGCAGGTCGTTCGCCTTTCTACATGAATAATTACATGAATACCCTCTTTATCCAACGCGTGTACTACGAAGGACTCGGAGGTGGTAATTCCATCCGGGGTATGATGGCCAACCGTATCTTAGCTAATGGTTTTGCCTTTGCAAACGTAGAGTTCCGGTTCAGGGTGGTTAACTTCGATATCAAACGACAGCATTTCTTTATCGGTCTGAACCCCTTCTTCGATATGGGTGTTATTACACAACCCTATAACCTCGATGAACTCGTCGCGCGTAACACGCACGGTGCGTATAGCACTCTCCGCGAGAGCGTGGAAGCGGCAGGAGATAACTATAGCGACTACTTCGTTGATTCACCCAATAACGTCTATATGCCGCATATGACAGCCGGTATTGGACTCAAGATCGGTATGAATGAGAACTTTGTTCTCTCGGCGGATTGGGGTATGCCGATCAATAAGCAGGATAATGCCAAGTACGCCAATTTCTACGTCAAAATGGGATACTTGTTTTAAGCAAAAAAGATCGAAAAATCGTCACTTAGAGGTATTCCCAGCATCCTAAAATGACTTGGGCTCACGCATCCCATCTGCTGAAACTCCATCGCCATGTGACTCAGATCATAGTGCCCGTGTGCCAAGGCGATAGACATCAGGTCAATCGGTTTTCCCGTTGCGGCTACCTGCTGCATATGCTGTATTGTCTTATGGAAACGTCTCAGTCGCACAAACTGTTTCGGCGGAATACCCACGTACGTACGGAACACGCGCAGGGACTGTCGTTCTCCCAAACAGGCAACACTGGCCATCTCTGCGGCCGTTATATTGCCTTTCGCTGCATCGCAAGCTGCAATCACCTTGCGTAACCGCTTATAGTTAAGGTCCTCTTTAGGTGGTAAGTGTCCTAAGAAAAATGCATCCAACAGCATCGCTATCTCTTCCGCTTTCTCCACGCGCTTGAAGATAGAATCCAGTTGCTGCAACCCTTCGTCTCCGTATTCTTTGGCCGTCAATACCTTACCGGCTAACTGCTGCATGTCGATGCCTAACAAGGCATACAAACCTCCCGGTTCGAAATCCATCAGCATGCCTTCGAACCAACCGCTTACGGTCGTCAAACCAATCGTCTTCTGATTAGCACCCACGATGGTCAAACCGTCCGATACCACGCCGTTGAAATCAGCTACTACGTTCCGCATGAAGATAAAACTGCCGTAGTTGGGTAACAATGGCTGTACGTGCTTGCCGTTTACAAACCGCGGATCGTCCGAAGGAGGAGTCATCGTGTCTGTGGAACCCTCTGCGCGCACGAACACGTACCGCGTGATATAAGGGCGCAAGACCTCTGTCGGTTGGATGATTTCAAATTGCATGTCAGAATAATGTCAATTGCCGGTTCTCAAAAATCTTATAGCCCACCTCGCAGTTGATGCACTCATGATGCTGGCAGTAGTTTTGATACAAGTGCAGCAGTGCCTGCGTATCTGCAGCATTCTTCACCTCCTGTCCCAACACCCGCCATTGACGAACAATCGTGTTATTTTCTGCCGGTATCTTCTCCATCAGACGCATCGCCTGTTCCGCCTTAACCGGGTTGTTTTGATGCAATGCATATGCGTATTTATAGGGGATAACGGTATTTATCAACAGGATATCAACACTACTCTTCCCCATTTGTGGAACGGCAAACAGCACTTCCAGTTCCTTCAAGTCATCCGTATCCAAAATCTTACTCAGCAGATTCTCCGACTGATGCATGAGCTGCGCAAACTGCCGGATCCGTAACTCCGGACTGTTCTGAGGCCTCAACCGTGCATGTTTCCATATACTGCCCTCCAGGGGGGTCAAACCGAACTTAACCCGCAGAAAATCATATTCTTTCTGCAACTCCGGTTCTTGCACTAAGCCTGCCTGCCCTAACAGCAGAGCAGTTAGTTGAAACAGGCTGTTCCGGTGTTTCTGCAGACAAGAGAGCGGAGTGTTAATGGCAAGTTCCTCAAACGGCACACTGTTCGTGTGAAACCCGAAATTACGTGCCAAAGAGATATACAACGCGTGTTCCCAACTGCCTTTGGTGATTTCTAAGAGTCGCGTGATAGAAGCCCGTTTGCATTCCAGGCGTTTACACAAAAGCGTCTTACGCCAACCCTCTGTCAGCAGTCGCGGATCATGCAATAACTGCTCCGCACAACCGATTCGGGCGATGGCACTGTCCATTCGTTGTGCAGACTCAAAAAGGGCACTCAGATAGTCTTTATCACTCGGATAGTTCAGTTCACATTGCGGTACTAACTCACCTTTCGAATTATAAACAGGCTTGTCGGCCGTCCGCACGACATGCAGAATAATGTTGTCGTACGCCTTGTCGAGGTGGTGATGATGTTTGGTCCAGTCGCTTGCGCAGACATGGATCTCTATATTTCCCACCCACTCATGACCGTCTATTCGAATCCGTGCATGGCTATAATCCGGTCCTGCATCCCGGTTATGTTCGCCTACAGAGAGAATCTCCACTTTCTTTCCGTCCGTGGTGTATTGCTCAAAACCCGCCCAAAGGCAATGTTCCCAAATATAATGCAGAACTATTTCAGGCATAAAGGATAAATTTTCGCTGCAAAGGTACAAAAAAATTTGCAAAGATGCAAAAAAAGCAGTAATTTTGCATGCTTTTTTGCTGAAAGCTGATAGCGGAAGGCTTAAAACTTATTTTATGTTCAAAACTATTCTTAAACAACAAGGAATCCGTTTCCGTCAGTTCAGCCACAAGGCTTATGCAGCCTTTTGTTCGCTTCACCGGGAGGTGACTATCGGACGTGTGGCAGCGTATATGACGGATTTGGAGATGCTTAAAAGCGGTAAGTCTATAGCTGTTTCGGCATTACTGCTTTTCTCAGGCATCGCTGCTGTGGAAGCCGATGAAGGTGTTCCGAAGGATTCCGTTCCATTAGAAGCCCAACAACTTAGTCTTCAGGAGGTGTTGGTCGTTTCTCACAAAGCTGAGGTAAATTCGGAAGCGTACCGGCTGATTACGCAGGTCTCGCAGGCCGAGATAGAAGCTCTGCCGATTCAGACAGTAGCGGATATCTTGCAATACCTGCCGGGCGTGGATGTGAGAACCCGTGGCGCTAACGGCGCACAGGCGGATATCAGTATGCGCGGCGGTACGTTCGATCAGGTGTTAGTACTGCTGAACGGGGTTCCGTTAAGTGATTTTCACACGGGGCATTATGCGCTGAATATCCCTGTTTCTACGGAGATGATCGAGCGTGTCGAAGTGCTGCAAGGTACCTCTGCCAACCTTCATGGCGCTTTCTCCGGGGCAATCAATATTGTAACTAAGACAACCCCACCCCAGCCCTCCCCACAAGGGAGGGAGCATGATCTTACCCTAAAACTCACCGCCGGAATGAATGGATTAGTTAATCCGGAAGTAGCTGCAAGTATTCAAAAGGATGAGGCGCTTTTTAATCTCTCTGCCGAATACAGCCGTGCGGAAGGGTATTATGCACCCCGGCCGACGGAAAAAGAAGCTACGGCGTGCAGGAATTCGGATTTTCAGTTAGCGAATATCTACTTCCAGACGCGGTGGAGAGGATTAGACGTCCAAGCCGGCGCACAATGGAAAGATGCAGGGCTTGGAATGGGGTATGGTTTTGGTTCGCAGGATCAGTTTGACGCTACCCGAACGGCTTTTGCTTCCGGTAGATATGAGCACCGATGGGGCGCATGGCGGTTAGATGCACAAGCCGCGTATAGAGCTAATTACGACCGCTATGAATGGCACCGAGGGCAGCGGCTGTACGGCAATTTCCATTTCGCACAAACAGCCTCAGCGGCACTCTCTGCGCATTATGCCTCAAAGATAGGAACGACTTCTTTTGGCGTCAGCGTACGGAATGAAAACATGCACTCGACGAACCTTGGCGACACTATCAATCCCGATGGCCAAGTGCCCAATGTGGCGGATTTTCCCTTAGCAGATGTACGAGTATTGGATCTTGTCAAAGGGGGTAATCGCTTTCATACGAACTACTATGCCGAACAGACTTTCTATTATGCCGGACTGTCTGCATCTATCGGCATCAATGGAACGTACAACACGCAATTCGGGCATCATGTAGGCGGCGGAGCGAACATCGGCTATGAGTTTAAGAAAGCCGGTACGATCTATGTGAATGCCAACCGCTCGCTCCGAATGCCGACGTTCACAGACCTCTATTATAATGCCGGCAACCAACTCGGCAACCGCAACCTCAAACCCGAAGAAGCATGGCTCCTCTCCATCGGCTATAAAGGCAACCTTTCCTCCCTCCCTTGTGGGGAGGGTCGGGGTGGGGTTATTAGTTTCTCCGCCGATTGGTACTACCGTTGGGGAAAGAATATCATCGATTGGGTATATGTCCCGACGGATACCAAGCGTCCTTTCCATGCCGAGAACCAGCAACAGGTGAATGCGACAGGTCTTGAACTATCACTCGCTTACCGGCTGAATGAATGGCTGCGTTGCGTGTCGGTCGATTATGCCTATACCTACCTGGATCTGGACCTCAAAGAAGCCGGTTCGCGGTACTTGGATTACTTGAGCCACAAGTTAGCCATCCATCTGGAGCATGGCATCTATAAAGGCCTGGGTGCTTCTTGGACCGTACGTTTTCAGAAACGCGAAGGGCAGTATAATAATGCCGAGGGCGAAGTGGCGGATTATCAGCCTGTCTGGCTCTTGGACGGTTCGGTCTATTGGCAAAACAAATACCTGCGTGTTTCTGCGGATTGCACGAACATGACGAATAGCCGCTATTACGACTACGGCGGTATTCTGCAGCCCGGCGCATGGGCAAAAGTGTCTATTAAAGCAAAGCTTTATTAATTTTTAATTCTTAATTTTTAATTTCAATAAGATCGGCAGATGGTCCGAAAAGCCGTCTTTCTGATACCGAAAACCGTTATACGTCCGCTTGGGTTTCAAGTCCAGATATTTCTCATCCGGCTCTTGAATCCAAGCGGCGTTGTATATCTCCGCTCTGCTGAGGCTGTCCAAAGCCGGTGAGGTGTAGAATTGGTCAAGACAACTCCATCGCCCTTGGTATTTATGCGTACCATGGCTTTCGACTTTTGACTTTTGACTTTCGACTACCATCCGGTTTCTTAAACCGTCAAGGTCCTCTTTGGGTTCGCTGTTCATATCGCCCATAACGATGATCTTAGCCGCCGGATGAAGGGCATAGACGCTATCTATAGATCTTTGTAGAATTTCCTTTACCGCAGTCCTTTTCCACTCGCTCTCTGCCGCTCCGCCACGTTGAGAAGGCAGATGGCAAACGAACAGATGCAAAGTGTCTTTTTTATCGACTTGCGCACAGACATAGAGGATATCCCGGGTGAAGACTACTCCCTCTCCTTGGGAGAGGGTTGGGGTGAGGTTTTTTGTACGGAGAGTATCCACTCTGCTCTTTTTATAAATCAGCGCAACATCTATCCCTCGCGGATCAGGGCTTTCGTAATGCACAAAATCATATTCACCGGGCCGCAAGGTATAGCAAAGCCGTTTGACGCATAATGCATTCTCTACCTCCTGCAAACCCACGATGTCTACCCCATCCCACTCGCCGATATTTGTCAGCACGCGGGCGATATTCTCCACCTTCCGGTAGTACCGCGTGTAACTCCATCGCCTCTCTCCATCCGGCGTCCACTCATAATCGTCTTTTTCAATAAATGTAGTGGAATCAATACAGACGGTGTCATGCTTTGGGTGGAAGAGGTTTTCAACGTTGTAACTCACCACACGCAGATCTTCCGCCCGTATCCAAGCCAAGCATGCTGTCAACCCCAATATGACAAATATCCGTTTCATCTATCTTTCAAATATCCGTGAATTTAGTCAATACCAGAAGAGGGTTTGATTTCAGACATAAAATACTGTATTAAATGTATATTATATATTTATATATAATATAGTATATGATTAATCATTTTTGCTCATTTTTTGGGGAGGAAGAGGGCGTAACGTAAGCCTTGACTGTCGGTTGACTGTCGTTTGACCGTCGTTTGACCTTCGGTAAGATAAGGTAATGATATGGTTTTTATCAGTAGTGTATTGGTTATTTATTTTGTGGGAATTCTTAGCGGTTGCAAAATTACACAAAAAAAATGAAACTAACAAGAAAATTAGTAATAAAATGGTTACTAATTATAAGGTTCCAATAATTAAGATTCACTCATTCACAGATTCACACATAATTTTGTGTTCCTCTTCAGTAGATAATATATAATATTAATATTATATTATTATATGTATTTTATGAAGCCACACGGATGTGTGAATTAGTGAATCTGTGAATGTTTATGCTCAATCAGCACTGCGGCTAAGAATTTGCATTTTTTTGAAATTTTTTTGCGAAAAAATTTGGAAAACCTAAAATGTTTATCGTATCTTTGCACCGTCATTGGAAAAAAGAAAGGAACAACTATGAACACACTGCAAACACATCACACTATGAACACGCTTCGGTCACGCTACGGTCATGTCCACGATGCTCGCGAAATGCTTGCCTAAATGGAAGGGGATACTATTTATCCGGATGAATAAATGTTACTCCATCGGGAACGAGGATAAGCCGTTCATGCTCCTCGAAAGATGGAGACAAGACACTCCACGAGGGATGATTAAATTGGTCAGCTAATTGTATATCTGCCAAATCGCACAAAGTATAATAGATATTATCACCATTTAGTTTTGCCGGCTGTCGAGAAAGGGCATTGGAGACTTTATCAGCATATAGTTCCCTGTATGAATCTGACCACCAGAAGATAAACGGCACATGATATTCTTGGATAGTGGGTGTACAATTTCCTCCATGACCTGCTCCGCCTTTTGCTATCTCTTCGCCATGATCAGAAACAAACATAAATGCCGAAACGGTATTCGGACGATTGATGTGTTCTATAATTGACGATAAAATGTAGTCCGTGTATAAAATACTATTATCATATGCATTGATGAGCATCAAACTATCCCGTACTAAATCAGCAGAACAATTATTGGAGTTTGGATTGTAATGTTCAAACTCTTTTTCGTAATTAGTAAAGAAACTATGATTTCCAAGAAACTGCATCATTATGAAGAGTTTGTCATGGACTTGCGCCAATGAATCGACAATATGAATCATCGTCTTGTCGCCGGAAAGAATTTCGCCATCTTTTACGATATTAGGCACGATAATTAGCGAGTCCACACCATCAGAAAGATATGTCTCATATGAGAGCAAATTCGTGCTACTTACTATGGTAAAAGTCTTGAATCCGCACTCTCTAAAAGGCTCAATAATAGATCGTTCAGCATAATTGAGTTCGTAATTATCCGGTGTAGCGCGCGTTACTAATTGCGGAACGGAATACATGGTTAAACATGCCTGCGAATAGTAATCGTCAAAGAGCATAAGGTTGCTCTGTTTGGATTCCAAACGCGGAGTTGTAGAACGATGATATTTGCCATTTAGCGACAAGTTATCATATCGCAAGGATTCTCCGATAGCAAAAATATAAATCTCTTTTTGTGCGTTTGGTGTTGTGCCTCGCGTGGCTCCCATGTTTATATTCTTCATGTTCTCCCATTGTTTCTTGCGTTGCATTGTGGTATGCGCGTTAATACATTGGAAAGGCACATTGTATGGCGGTCTATTCCAAATACGATTGTCCACATAGTAGCGTAAAGTTACTTGCCCTTTATAAAAACCGAATAACTTGTATGTAACGAAAATCGGCGCAATAAGGATCAGAGACAGAGCTACGTAAGTTGATATTTTGCGATTTACAGATGGTCTATACAGCACGCATGAACTTATACAAATCAGAATTAGCGGAATCCAACGGAAGACCTCTCTAAAGTTAGTGGAATAAAACTCTGCAGCTTCTTGTGGATTTGTTTTGATGGTTGAAATGATGCCTCCGGGTAACAGGTATTCTTTGTACAAATCGACCATCGTCAAATCTGTGAGGGAGAGAATGGTAAAAATGGATGTCAACACACAATAGAGCCATTTCTGCCTAATTAGCGAGAGGAGTGCAATAATTGGCAGGGAGAAAATTATTCCCGTTACAATGTAACTTATTCCGGCCTGATTGATAAGGGAATAAGCAATATTGGGGTACAATGGAATGATTGCCAAGCACACAAGGCTCAGCACACGAAAAAGGATGTCTTTCTTCCTCATGATTGATAGTTGTTTGCGCAAAACTATCAATCGTATTATAGAAAAGAAAAGTGAGTATATCTACTCGCGTTCACGGGAGGTCAGGAAATAAAACCCGCGTCTCATCATAGATATACTCACACCGAAATACATCAGTGCTATATGATGAGACAAGGAAGCTCCTTAACTTCCGTGAACATAACTATTCTAATTCTGCTAAGAAATTAGTTTTCCTGACCTTTTTCTTGAACGCGAAATAATAGTAATGCTTTGTTTTTATTTAATTAGCGCGACGCTTCGCGCTTATATTTCTAATCCGCCACATTCGGCGGATACATGGATAACTTTTTTACGCTGTCGGAGAAGGACGATGCTCTTTATGCCGGAGTGCCTATTTCATATAAATACTCCGGAGCAAAGCCTATTTCGTTTGACCAATCTACTGAAAAAGGATCGAGCTTAAACTGACGGAAATAATCCATATTTTGCAGCTTTTTGCAAATACCTTTTTGCGCTAAAGGCCAGAAATCCACCAATTTACTTGCACCATCATTAAACGATAGGCGCAAAACATAATTGTGTATATAGTCAGCACTTGTTACTTTCAAAATAGGATTCATATTTTCCTCCTTTCTTATTGCAAAGGTGTAATCTTCATTGGGGCTTCGGATTTACCTAATCGCTCCCAGTTTACCATCAGTTCGTCTTGGTGCAAATCGAGCCACTCATACACCAAACGCAATGCGCGGCGAGGGAGTGAACCGGTAATAACTCCGTCTTTTATTGTGATAATAGCTTCGTAATCTTGGTACTTTACATGAAAATGAGGTGGATTGTGTTCACTCATATACATGTATATTACGATTCCATAAAATGAACTAATTTCCGGCATAATTTTCTTGTATTATGATTTTGCGCCGCAAAATTACACAAAAAAAATGATATACGCAAGAACGTACATCATTTTTTACTTTTAAAATTGATTTTTACCTATATAGCTTCTTCAAAAAGCGGCAAAAATGACAGCCGCCATGTAAAAGAAATGTCTCATGGTTATTTTTGATTATGGATTAACTTAACATCATTATTGCTTTTTTCAGGGCTGCGAGGAAGGTATCGATATCCCCTTTGTCGTTATATAAACCAAACGAGACGCGAACCGTTCCCGGTACGCCTAATGAGTCGATCAGCGGTTCGGCACAATGATGACCTGTGCGCACCGCCACGCCCTGCTGGTCAAGCAGCGTACCGATGTCAAAGGGATGGATACCTCTCCCCCCGCCCTCCCCCATAGGGAGGGAGCCATGATTCGCAGGAAAAATATTAAAGCTGATGACTCCGGCTTTCGGTTGTCCGGCAGCATAGATATGCACACCTTCGATGGCAGATAGTTGGGCTTCGCAGTATTCGGTCAGTTCGCGTTCATGGGCTTCGATAGCTTCCCAGCCGAGGGCTTGGATATAGTCTATCGCTTTAGACAGAGCATAGCTGCCCACGAAATTCGGCGTGCCGGCTTCGAACTTATACGGTAACTCATTATAGGTTGTGCCGCTCCATCGTACATGGTTGATCATCTCGCCTCCACCTTCATGCGGAGGAAGTTTTTCTAACCATTCCCGCTTACCGTACAGCACCCCAATTCCCGTCGGGCCGTACATCTTATGTCCGGAGAAAGCGAGGAAATCGCAGTCGAGCGCCTGTACGTTCACCGGCATATGCGGTACGCTCTGCGCACCGTCAATGCAAACAGGCACTCCTTTTTCATGTGCCAGATGAATAATCTCCTCTATCGGTTGAATCGTACCTAACACATTACTCACATGCGCCACACTCACTAACTTGGTCCGAGCGCTCAGAAGCCCCTTAAAAGCCTCTATATCGAGCGATAAGTCCTCGCGTAGAGGGATATGGCGCAGCACGGCTTTCTTGCGCTCACAGAGCATCTGCCAGGGAACGATGTTCGAATGGTGTTCCAAACCGCTTACAATAATCTCATCCCCTTCGTCAATAAACGCTTCTCCAAAGGAGAAAGCGAGGGCGTTCAGGCTGTCGGTCGTTCCCTTCGTGAAGATGATCTCATCGCTACTCTTTGCCCCGATGAAATCCGCCACTTTCTGCCGTGCCTCTTCGTGCTTACTCGTCGCTACTTGACTCAAATGATGCACTCCGCGGTGGATATTGCTGTTCCAATGGGTGTAAGCTTCTGTAATAGCGTCGATTACCGCCTGTGGCTTCTGACTCGTAGCTGCGTTATCCAAGTACACCAACTCCCGTCCGTGTACACGCTCCTTCAATATCGCAAAATCTTCTCTCTTCATACTAATTACCAATTACCAATTACCAATCACCAATCACCAATTACAAATGAATTAAGGCTTATAAAGACTTAATTCCATTATCTTCTGTGCGTCGCCCTCTGCCATCAATTCCTGCAGACTTACATTCTCGTTATGTTCCATAAAACTCTCCACAATCCGCCAACCCAACCAAATACCGAGTCTGCCCGGCGAGTCTTGCGAAACCTCCAAGGTAAACGGACCATCATTTAGATAACTGGATATAACCAAACTCTCGGTCTTGAACAAATCCCGTTTATCCATCACCAAGTGCCATATGGCTCGCTCGTTCTTTACACACCAATCCCATTGCTCCTTCGTCCAACCCATTACTTCATATCCCGGTAACTCATCATAAATCTGGGCTGTCAGATACATGATCTTGCCGCGATATATCATCTGGTCTAACAAACGGTTCTGCTTACTGGTGTAGAGTAGGGTATGAAACAGGTATGCACTCACCACATCCACCGGAATACATTCCTTGCGCATCGTCTGTTTCTGGTATTCGTATACCACACGGTTGTAATACTCATAGTCGCTACCTAAATACATATCTGCTCCCACGCCGATATACTCGTCCCGGAAGAAGATCGAAGCGTTAAAACCCGAGATGAACAGATAAAGGGTAGGGATCTCTGTTTCCGGATAAAGATATTGTATACGCGAAAAACCCTTATTCAGTTCTTTTTGCAGGTCGCTGATATCCGCAAACAGCTCTTTCTCCCGCGCGTTCGTGTACTTAAACCCGTATAACGTATCGTTCAAAAACTGCGGTAACACCTCTGCCAAATATGCCGTGTCGTAAGACGGAATACCCAATACACTCTCCACCCAATCCTGCATGAACTCCGGATACTCGGCATACAGCACCTCAATATCCTCATTTACTGTCGCTTCATGTACATTCAGCAATGCATTATCGAAGCGCACGATCTCCACTTCCTGCGTCGCAATGTCCTTCGGCCAATACGTCCGTCCTTTCTGGCAACTCGTCAGCGCGAGTATAAAAAGCAATATATAAATTATCTTTCTCATAATAGGTAGTTTCTTCCCTTTAGGGAGGGTTAGGGTAGACTTATTTTTCCATCTACGATTTCTATCGTCCGGTCAGCTATTCCAGCCAACTCTTTATCGTGCGTGACGAGCAAAATCGTCTGACCGTACTCTCTCCGCAGTTTGAGCAGCAGGTCACTCAGTTCTTTTTTGTTCTGCGAGTCAAGGCTGCCGGTGGGCTCATCCGCCAAAATGATATCCGGTGCCATCATCAACGCTCTTGCTGCGGCTACACGCTGTTTCTCTCCGCCGGACAACTCATTCGGCTTGTGCTCCATCCGTTCCACCAAACCCAACTCTCGCAGCAGCTTCTCCGCTCGGGGTTTATACTCGCTTTCTTTCTCACGAGCGATCATGGCCGGAATACATACATTTTCCAATGCCGTGAACTCCGGCAGTAACTGATGGAACTGGAAGATAAAACCGATATGTTTGTTGCGGAAAGCAGCTAACTCACGGTCTTTCATCTCAAATACATCCGTTCCGTCCATTAACACCTGACCCTTCGTCGGACGATCTAATGTACCGATGATCTGGAGTAGGGTAGTCTTACCCGCTCCGCTCTTGCCGATGATCGCTACGATCTCGCCTTTCTGAACCTCCAGATTCACACCCTTCAGTACTTCCAAATCGCCAAACGACTTGTGTATGTTTTTAACTTCTATCATAGCTTCTTTCTACTTATTTTTCAGCTTTCATTTTGATTATTTCTATTGCCTTTTCAATGATATCGTCTTGATCCGTACTTACCATCGTCACTTTCACATCCGGTTCAATACCCTCTTCGATATCCTTCTTGTCTGCGTCATACATCCGTACGCTCGAGAAACGAACGCTCCATCCGCATGGCATCTCATAACTCATCGGCATTCCTCCACCTCCTCCGCTTGTGCCTCCAACTAATAGCACATGATCCGCATACCGCATCATATTCACAAAACTATTCGTAGCCGAATAACTTCTTCGATTGCATAGCACTACCGTCGGTCGAAGCCATTTACTCCCTACCAGCGAAGCGTCTGCATGTAACTCCTCCAACTCCGAGAAATCAGTATGCCCGGGACCCGTCTTATGTTGCCAATAACCCACCAGACGATCGTCTGTAAAGAAAGGCGAAGCTAACTTATACGCATTGGTTAAATCTCCTCCTCCATTATTCCGTACGTCTATTATCAATCCCTTGCAGTCTTTAAAGGCCGTGAAAATCCAGTATATATTACTGTTCGAAAAACTGCTCGAGAAGCTCGAACAATAGATATACCCGATACTGTCATTGGCTATCGTGCAGTAGTATAACCCGCCTGCCACTCGATAATTCTGCATATACATCGCCTGGATCTGCGAATTATAATTAGCCGGAAATGTATCGTACCATGCCGTGCTGCGCGAGACATCAAAAGGTGTATAGAGATTCACATGCCCATCGTGCAACGAGTCTAACATCCCGGCGCATAGATCGAAAAGTGCTACCGGATCTGTCTTCTCCAACATCGCTGCTTTCGCGATATACTCCTCATGAATGGCATTCCAGTCAATCCCCTTTTCCTCAATATAGCAATACCGGGTGTCGATAATCTGCCATAACGCCTCTACGTTCTCCACGGGATCGGTCGAATAAGCCATCTCCTCGCTCGAATGACATGCCGTCAGAATCCAGCCTGCCAGCATTCCCATTAATCCATATTGTATGATTCCTCGTGTACTCATAAGCGTGCGTTAGCGCGTGTCTTGTACTTCCAGCAGCAACCTACCACCAGGCATATCTGATTTCGCATAAAATGCATATACTTCGTATTGTAATATACAAAATAATGTTCCGCTCCAATACGCCAAGTGGTGTGGGGGAACTGCATGTCCAAACTCAAGTCATGCTCCACGGTGTGATGATTCCAATGCCCGGAACAACGTGCTACAGCCGGAACTCCCTCCGTGATCTCATAGTACGACTCCCCGTATTCCGGCAGATAATCAAAACCAATCAGGTTTGTTCGTACCGTATACTGCAGACGATAACTCGTTTTCTTTCCGTAAAAAGACCAACTCAATCCTCCCATCGCCATCGCATCTATGGCAACATCGAACGAAAGCGGTTTATTCACATTGTTTGCATGATATCGCGCCGCAAAACATCCTTCTAAATAGGGTCCCGCAAAAACCTGCAGACGATCCTCTATCCATTTCCAGCGGTAATAAACACCCCAACCGCACTCAATCTGAAAACCCCAGAACATATTCGATCCCGCTGAACTGATATATCTCGCCATGCCGATATCCGCTCTACCTACATGCTCCCAGTTCACTAACTTACCCGCTTTACCTAACTTCGTGTCCTGACGAAACGGTTGCCACCACTCACTTCCCAAACCGAATTGCAAACCCTTGTATCCCAACGGACTGAGATAGGTATCCAATTGGTATCCTCCGCCCACTTTCGCCTTCAGCACATAGCTATGCTCCACGCTCTCTCCCGGCATAGCTATCCCGCTCTCCGCCGGCGCAACTGTGGCTTGCTCGCTCTCCGCGCAAACCCCCATCGCACAAAACATCATAAGCAGTATACCGACACACCGGTTCATAAAACCTTCATTTTGGCTGCAAAATTACTACAAATTTTCTAAATTTGCAAGATTTTTAGCAAAAAAGCCGAAGTTACTGCCATTATTTTTATTCCTTTGTCCATTACCCCGGCATCATATGCCGGATTCTCCTTCGTCCATTTGTCGAGATTTCATCCGGCGCGCGCATTTTTTCCTCCCATTACTTGCATAAATCAAAACTTTTTCGTACCTTTGCAACGAAATTTTGTTGAGTATGGGTAAAAAATCAAAGAAGAATACGCTATACACCATTATTCTCTTGGTGTTAATTGGTATTGCTACCTTGGTCGCAGAACTGATTACAACCTCCGAGGAGCAAGCCGTTCCCGCAAATATAGCCGCTGCGGCTCTTGTGGAACCAACTCCCGCCTCTGCAGAATCTCAGCTTCCCTATGAACTGCCGCGCGTGATTAACAACCAGCCAGAGCAAGTCATCCAACATCTTGGCTACACCGTTAGTTACAACCCCGATTGGCTCGTACCTAACTGGGTTGCCTATGAATTAACAAACGCGGAGACAAGTGGAGAACAAGAGCGCAAGAACCATTTCAAACCTGATCCTTTGGTAAACGGTGACCCGGTTGTAACTGGCGACTATGCCAATTCCGGCTATGATCGTGGTCACATGGCTCCCGCCGCAGATATGAAATGGTCTGAACAGGCCATGCGCGAGAGTTTTTACATGACGAATATGTGCCCGCAGTTACATAGCCTCAATGCCGGGGATTGGAAAGATCTGGAGGAATTAGCGCGCGATTGGGCGCAACTGTACGGAAACATCTACATCGCTTGCGGACCCATTGTAGAAGCCGATTATCCGACTATCGGAAAGAATCATTTGATTGCTGTCCCCTCTGCTTTCTATAAAGTCTTTCTCCGCCAAACACGCCAAGGATGGACTTCTATCGGATTTATTATGCCTAATCAAGCCGGCAACCGTCCTTTAATGACCTATATGCTCTCCGTAGATGAAGTCGAAGCGCAAACAGGCATTGATTTCTTCTATAATCTGCCCGATGACCTAGAAGCGCAAGTGGAAAGTACCTATTCCGTTTCCGATTGGACACTTTCTCGTAAGTAATGTAAATTTTTGCTCTGGCACTTTTGACACTTAAATCGTCAATAAGCGATCGCCGTTTTCTTGCGGCTCGATCTTGACCCATACCGTGTCTTCCGGCAAAAGCGCCTCTATCAGCTCCGGCCATTCGATGAAACAGTAGTTACCCGAATACAGATATTCCTCAGCTCCGAAATCCATCGCTTCACGGATGTCCTTCAAACGGTAACAATCAAAATGATATACCTCGCCCTTATACGGTCGTTCCACATCATACACGTTCACGATGGCAAATGTAGGACTGTTTACTACATCCAGCGTACCCATCTCTTCGCATAACTTCTTGATGAACGTCGTCTTACCAGCCCCCATCTGTCCGTCGAACGCAAACACACGATGCGGCTCATGGTCCTTCAACAAGTCCAATACACTAACTGTTTCATTTTTCTCATTCGTCAACAAAATGTTGGAATTGTCGTCTAATTTTATCGTATAAGTAGCCATATTCTTGCTTTTCATTCAATTCTCAGAGACTTATTTTTGCCTGTAATTGCTCGTAAATTGCTGACCCACAGGACTTTCCGAGCAAAGCAACCATTTCTTCTTTACTGGCCGTTCTGGCGCGTTTCACGGACCCAAAATGCGTTAAAATTTTCTGTTTTGTGACAGGACCAACGCCTTTAATTTCATCTAACTCGCTGTGTATCAGCGCTTTACTTCGTTTTTGCTTGTGGAATGTAATCGCAAAACGATGTACTTCGTCCTGAATATTCGTCAATAGCCGAAAAACTTCACTCGTCACAGGCATGCTAATCTCCTGTGGCGGAAAACCGAACAACAAAGTCTGTGTCCTATGTTTGTCATTTTTCTTCAGTCCCGCGATCGGAATACGCAATCCCAATTGATCTTCTATCGCTTCTCGTATCGCGTGCATCTGACCTAAACCTCCATCCGCGATGATCAGATCCGGCATTTGCCCACCTTCATCTATCAGGTGTTGATATCGTCTCCGAACAACCTCTCGCATACTCGAATAATCATCGGATCCATCGGCACTTTTGATCTCAAATCGCTTGTAATCACTCTTACTCGGTTTGGCCATTCGATATACTACACATCCGGCTACTGCATTCGTGCCTTGTATGTTACTATTGTCGAAACAATCGATCCATTTCGGTAGGGTAGGTAAGCCCATCATCTGCTGCATCTCGGTCAATATCCTCACTCCTCTTTGTTCCGGATTCAGTTTATCTTCCTGTTTGATGCGGTCTAATTTGTACTGCCTTACATTCTGCATCGCCAAATCTAACAATTTCTTCTTGTCTCCGCTTACCGCAATATTAACATGCAATGTATCATCAAATACCTCCGGAATGAACGGAACAATTACCTCTTTGGTGTTGCTCTCTAACTGCCGCCTCAACTCCATCATACCAAAAGCCAGAATCTCTTCCTTTGCCTCATCCATCTTCCGTTTGTACTCGATTGTCTGACCCTGAACGATACTTCCGTTATGAACGTGAAGCATACTTATATATACACGGTCATCTTGCTCGTCATAACCAAATACATCCACATCTTTTGCCGATGAATTCGTGATAATTGTCTTACTTTTGAATTGCTCTAATAACTCAATCTTGTGTTTAATGTCAGCAGCTTCCTCATATTTCATCTCCCCTGCAAGTCGCATCATCTGTTCCTCTAGCTGCTTCCCGATCTCGTGAGCATCTCCCTTGATCAACTTTCTGGCTTGGTCTATCCATTCGCTATACTCCTCTTTGCCTTTTCCTTCACAGATCCCACAGCAATTCTTCAAATGATATTTTAAACACACCCGCACCTTCTTTTTCTCGATGGAATCGGCGGTTAATGGCATATTGCAAGTTCGTATTGGATAGAGCTTATGAATCAATTCCAATACCATCTCAACCGTATTGCCGAAACTATATGGTCCATAGTATTCCCCGATCCTTTTGTTGATGGTTCGGGTTTTGAAAATTCGAGGAAACGGTTCTTTGGTTATGCAAATACTCGGATAACTCTTTCCGTCCTTCAGTAAGATATTATACCGAGGCTGGCACTCCTTTATCAGATTATTCTCCAGCAGAAAGGCATCTTGCTCACTGGCTACTACCACATATTTGATATCCGCTATATGAACCACCAACTGCCGGGTTTTGCTGCTCTGATGCTCTTTATTGAAGTAACTGTTTACCCGCCTGTGAAGATTCTTTGCCTTACCAACATAGATGATCTGCCCATCCTTATCAAAGTATTGGTATACGCCCGGACTCTCCGGAATACGTTTCAACAATAGGGCAATATGATCATCTTTTTTATTCATCTACTTCAATACCCATCAGGCAGTCCACTTCGGCTCCTGCTTCGGATAATACTTTTCTACCGGGCAGACCTTCTAACTCGATCAAACAGTTTACGTATATCTTCTTTACGCCCAATTTCTTAACTAACTCTATCGCAGCAGCCATCGAGCCGCCTGTAGCCAGTATATCGTCATGTATCAGTACTACATCGTTCTCGTCTAATGCATCCTTATGAATCTGAATGACATCCTCCCCGTACTCCTTGGCATAAGTAACAGAAACCGTTTCTGCCGGTAATTTGTTCGGCTTGCGGATGGGAACAAATCCCGCACCGATCTCCATTGCTACGGCAGGAGCCAAAATAAACCCTCTACTCTCTATTCCTACCACTTGCGTAATTCCCAGGTTCTTATATCTACGGACCATTTCATCCCGCATCCATTTCAGGCATTCCGGTTTGTCCAACGCCGTGGTGATGTCCTTGAACTGTATGCCCGGAATTGGAAAATCAGGCACATTTCGAATAGCATTTTTAACTTCTTCTACTGTCATAGTATACGTTATTTGTTGTCAATGTTTCACGTGGAACAATTAATGTAGTTTGCTTTGCAAACTAAATTCTCTTATCTACCCATCAAAACAAGCAATACGCTTACATCATTCGGACTTACTCCCGGTATGCGTTGTGCTTCCCCGATGCTCTTCGGACGGATCCTGCTTAACTTCTGTCTTGCCTCGGTACTCAGGCTCTGTATTTCCTCATAATTGAACCCATCCGGAATACGTATTTGGTCCAAGCGTTGTAATTTGGCCGCCTCGTTCTGCTCGCGTTTGATATACCCTGCGTACTTGATTTGAATCTCGCAACTCTCTACTACTTCTTCCGATAGACCTTCCATCCTCGCCTTCAGTTCCGGTACTACATCCCCCAGGCTCTGAATCGTTACTTGCGGACGAAGAATCAAATCGCAGATCTTACATCCTTCATGTAGCGCACTACTGCCAACCGATTCCAACCATCCGTCAATACTTCCCTTACGCACAACTGTCTGCTGCATAAATCCGATGAAATCGGAACATGCTTTCTCTTTTTGGCACCATAAGTCGTACCTCGTTCGATCTGCCAACCCCATCTCATAACTCTTCTTCGTTAGGCGCTCATCAGCATTATCCTGCCGCAACAAGATCCGGTATTCCGCTCTAGACGTGAACATCCGATACGGCTCATCTACGCCCTTATTTACCAAATCATCAATCAGCACACCGATGTAACTCTCATCTCTTCCCATCGTAAACGGTGTACCTCCGTGTACATTCAGATGGGCATTCACTCCCGCTACTAAACCTTGTCCGGCAGCTTCTTCATAACCCGTGGTACCGTTGATCTGTCCGGCGAAAAACAGATTTTTAATCTGTTTCGTCTCTAAAGTGTGATGCAGTTGCGTCGGATCGAAGAAGTCGTACTCAATCGCATAGCCCGGTCGATATAGCACCACATCTTCCAAACCCTTCACGGTCTTCAAACCTGCTAACTGTACTTGCCATGGCAGGCTGCTCGAGAAACCGTTTACGTAATATTCATTGCTGTCTACTCCCTCCGGTTCCAGGAAAAGTTGATGCGCGTCTTTTTCGGCAAACGTAACAATCTTTGTCTCTATACTCGGGCAATAGCGGGGACCTATACTCTTGATTTGACCGTTGAAAAGGGGAGAATCTGCCAATCCGGAACGTAGCGCTTCGTGCGTTTGGGCATTTGTATAAGTGATCCAACAAGGCATTTGTTTCAACTCCCTTTTTACGGTATTCAGATAACTGAACTGATGCCAATCATTGTCGCCGTCTTGACGAACCATCTCATCAAAATGAATAGACCGTGCATCTATACGAGCCGGAGTACCTGTTTTCATTCTGTCCGATCTGAAGCCTAATTCCACCAGTTGCTCGGTGATCCCGTAAGAAGCCGGTTCAGATATCCTTCCCCCTGCTATCTGCGTCTTACCGCAGTGCATCAGTCCGTTAAGAAAAGTACCGTTGGTCAGTACTACCGCATCGGCTTTCATCTCGATGCCTAAGGCTGTCTTCACGCCGCATACCTTATTATCTTTGATAATAAGACCGGTTACAATGTCCTGCCATATATTCAGATTCTCCGTGTGCGAAAGAACCTTCACCCATTCTTCAATAAACCGTTTTCTATCGCTTTGGCTACGCGGACTCCACATGGCCGGACCTTTACTCTGGTTGAGGAGCCTGTATTGAATAGCACTCCGGTCGGTTACGATGCCCATTTGTCCACCAAGAGCATCAATCTCGCGCACAATCTGGCCTTTCGCAATTCCGCCTACTGCCGGATTGCAACTCATCTGGGCAATCTTGTTCATGTCCATCGTGATCAGCATAGTCTTACTGCCCATTCGGGCAGCAGCACTCGCTGCTTCGCAACCGGCATGTCCGGCCCCAACTACTATCACATCGTATTTGAAATACATATTATCTTTTCTTTCTTTCTATGGTATGGCCGCGATGATGCCAACCTGATACACCGCTGAAACTATTGGCGTGAATGGTTCTCAAGTGCGGCACAAATGCGTTCTCTAAATGGCCTCTATATATCACTTCGTTTGTCTCCGGGTTTACCAAAATGCCGATGATATCGAAGCGAGGGAGTTTTTCGGATCGCTTGTATTTGATGTAGGCATTTCCTGCTGCAATCATCCTCCTTTTTTTATTCTCATCTACATATTCTTCCGGCATATGGTCTCCGAATGTGCTCGTGCGTGCCTTTACTTCTACAAACACAATCTCTTTCTTATTCTCCGCAATAAGATCCATCTCAAGATGTCCCATGCGCCAGTTGTGCTCTACGATACGAAAGCCTTTCTCTTCCAGCATCTTGGCTGCCTCCGCTTCACCGAGGATTCCTATCGGGTTTGTTACAAAACTCATTATCTCAACTGTTCCATTCGGGCGGCATCTAACCGCAACAGGATGAATAATAACAACGTAAAGCCCCATAGCGAACTTCCTCCGTAACTGAAGAAAGGCAAAGGAATACCAATTACAGGTAGCAGTCCCAATACCATACCCACGTTAATCGTAAGATGGAAAAGGAAGATACTGGCCACCGAGTAGGCGTATATACGCGTCGATACATTGCGTTGGCGTTCTGCGATCATGATCAAGCGCAAGATAAAGAATAGATACAGCAATAAAACTCCGATGGATCCGACAAATCCCCATTCTTCACCTACAGTACAGAAGATAAAATCGGTGTCTTGTTCCGGTACAAACTGCAATTTGGTTTGCGTGCCATGCAGGTAACCTTTCCCGAAGAATCTACCTGATCCAACGGCAATACGGGCTTGATTGACATTATATCCTGCACCCGAAGGATCTTCTTTCATTCCCAATAACACCTCTATACGAATACGTTGGTGAGGTTGCAGCACTTTCTTGAATGCGAAATCACACGCGTGCGTGTAGCCGATACAGAAGACAGTGAATGCTGCTACAATGAATAATATATACTTGCGCCAATAGATACTTACAAAAATCGTATATAAAACAAGCGCAATGACAACGCCCATTGATACCCAGTTAAAAGGCACCGCTACCCATATATTGACCAGTAAACTGATACCATATACAAGCAGCACGCTGCCTATTAGTATCAATGCCTGCCAGCGTAAACGATGCTCTTTGCATATGAAATAAATCTCTACGGCTGTCAAGAGCAGCATACAACTTAAAATTCCTACGCTACCCGTTCCTAACGGTAATGGTACTTGTCCCCATCGAATACTCATCAGGAATAAAGCTACTGCAGCAACCCCTATCCATAATACATAACCACTCATTCCTTGGCGATAGAAAACCAGTAAGAAGGCGGCAAAGACAAGCGCAGAACCCGTCTCTTTCTGAAGGATCATAATGATCAAAGCCGGTACTCCAATCATGGCAAAAGGTACGATCAAATCGCGCCAAGTACGCAGTTTGTATTCATATCGACCCATGTATTTGGCAATTGCCAATGCCACGATACATTTGGCAAATTCTGCCGGCTGTAAATTCACGGGACCCAGAGATATCCAACTCATCGATCCCTTGATATCGTGCGCTAAGAAGGGTGTGGCCAGTAGCAAAAGCAACATCGCTCCATATGCAATATAGGCCAGCACATCGTAGGTCTTATAGTCAATCATCAGCACTACGAAGCCTAAAAGCAAAGAACCGATAATCCACGCGAATTGTTTTCCTGCGCGGTTGGAGAAATCAACGATACTTGTTTGGTCAAAGGTGTAGCTGGCGCCATAGATATTGATCCAACCGAAGATTGCTAAGGCCAGAAACATACCGATCGTCAACCAATCGACATTTTTCCATATGTTACCACTTCTTGACGCTCTCATTCAATACGGCACTTGATATTTTCTTCCTCAGGTCTTTGCGCTGAACCTGACCTGTCAGATATTGCTCCATCATCATACTGGCTACAGGACATGCCCAAGTAGCACCATAACCTGCGTTTTCAACGACTACTGCTACTGCAATTTGAGGATCTTCCACCGGAGCAAAACCAATAAATATTGCATGATCTTTACCATGCGGGTTCTGAGCAGTACCGGTCTTGCCGGCTTGTGAAATGCCCTCAATAGGATACCATCTACCTGTTCCGTACTGCATCACGCGGTGCATACCTTCTTTGACCTCCGCAAACCATTTCTGCTTAATTCCTATCTCATGGCGATGCGTTAACATCGAATCGTTCTTATTCAAATGCGGAGTGATAAAATAGCCCTCATTAGCTATCGTAGCGGCTTGATTCGCTAATTGCAACGGTGTTACCAGAATCTCTCCTTGACCGATACTCAATGAACGAATCGTGATGGCTTTCCATCCTGTCGGACCATAGGTCCGGTCGTACTCTTTGATATTCGGCACTTTACCTGCCGATTGTTCACTCAGGTCCGTGTCTTTAAAACGCTGACCAAGACCGAACTCCATGACTGCATCGCGCCATAACTCATAGCGGTGTCGGAAATCCGCGTTGTCTTTCCCGTATCCGTCTTTTTGCAGTAAATCGCGGTACGCACACCAGAAATATGGGTTACAACTCTGCTCGATAGCCTTATCTAATGCCACCGGAGATCCGTGATGGTGAGTACATTTGATAGGTGTACTCTGCGGACCCGAGCAGGGATATAACGTATTCGGGGTAATAGCGCCCTGCTCCAGACAAACCAACGCTTGTATCGTCTTAAACGGAGAACCGGGAGGATATGTAGCTTGCGTAGCGCGGTTCATCAACGGCTTCGTCGGATCTTTGAGTAACTGATTGTAATTCTTGCTTCGCTCCTTGCCTACCAGCACTTTCGGGTTCCAACTCGGATTGGACACCAACGCCAATATCTCACCTGTCTTCGGCTCAATAGCTACGGCACTTCCGATTTTACCGGCTAAAAGTTCCTCTGCTAACAGCTGCAATTGGATATCTAATGTGGTATAAAGATCTGTACCCGCTTTAGCCGTTTTATCCAACGCTCCGTTTTGATAACTTCCCTGCATTCGACCGCGCGAATCGCGCATCAGCACCTCTACGCCTTTCTCGCCGCGTAACTGTTGTTCATACGTTCTCTCCAATCCGTCGCGACCCGAGTAGTCGCCCCTCGCATAATATGCATCACGATCGATATCATTTTGGTTTACTTCACCTACTGAACCCAACACATGCGCTGCGGCTTTATATGTATAGTCACGTAAGGTGCGTTTCTGAATCTGAATACCCGGGAAGAGGAACTTGGATTCTTGCAGCGTAGCAATATCCTCTTTCTTCAATTGACTCATGAAAACCTGTGGCGTCCATCGAGAATAACCTCTGTTCTTTTTCTTATCCTTAATCTCCGCAATCCGTTCGTCAAACTCTGTCCGGCTTATCTGAAGACATTGGCAGAATGCTGTCGTATCCCAGTCTTTACCCATCTCACGCATCACCATCGTGATTTCATAAATCGGCTGGTTGAATACCAATAATTCTCCGTTGCGATCGTAAATCAAACCGCGCGACGGATATATAGTTTGCTTAACCAATGCGTTGTTATCCGCTTGGTCTTTGGTGGATTGATCAATGATTTGAAGATAAAAAAGACGAATTATATACACCAAGACCACTACAATGGCAATGCCACTGATAACATACCGGCGTCTATAATTCTGATCGTTAATCATCTATATTTCAGCGTGTTGTAACCGATTATAACAACAATAGTTAACGCACTACTTACAGCGGTCTCCAATAGCACCATTCCGATATGACTCCAACTCCAAGCTGCCAAAGCAAATACCGTCAGATGATGAATGATAACTAAAATAACAGTATATTTAATGAGACCGTCTAAACCCAAATTACGCAAACTGATTTGCTCATTCAGACGATCTTTATCATTCACAATAACTCCCAACAAGTATGGGCGAATGAACATCAGCAGAATACATGCCGCCATGTGGATACCAATGGAATTGCAGAAAACATCCATGATAAGTCCGGCTATGGCGCCTATAATCATCTCTACGCTCAATGGCAGCGTGATAGGCATCATCATCAGGCATAGAATATAGATATACGGATGGCATATACCCCATAACTGCAACTGATTGAATAACAGCACCTGAAGCAGCATCACAACGATATATCGGCCGAATTGTTTAGTCCATTCCATTTGTCAGTTCCTCCAATTCTTGCTGATGACCGTTTTGCACGATCTCTACATACTTCAGTCGCTTGAAGTTCGTACTCAAGCGCACGCGTATCGTATGGTACGAATCACCATCCTTTAATACGCTATTTTCTACGATTCCAACGGGTATTCCTTCGGGAAAAACCGGACTTAATCCACTCGTTATAATCGTATCTCCTGTATTCACTACCATGTGAGAAGCTACATCCGTCAGTAGAGCATACCGAATGTCCTTACCATCCCATTGCAAGGTCCCGATATAGTCGTTCTTTAAAAAACGGCAACTCAGATTCGTATATGTATTGATAACAGGTAAAACAATACTGTAGTTCATTCCTACCGTTTGAACAATACCTACCACTCCATCGCTATTGCGCACTCCCTGTCCACGCTGAATACCATCGTTACTACCGCGGTTAATCGTTATATAGTTATGCAGGTGATCCGTTGTCATCTGTACCGCTTTGGCCGGAAGATAGTGTATCGACTCGTGGTTTTGAGCAGAATCCATCGCACTGATCTGATTCCGCAACGCAGCATTTTCTTCCGCTAAAATCTCATTCTGACTCCGCAAACTGAAATAGCCGCTAATCTCACTCATCTGCTTGTGTTGCCAAGCAATAGCATCGTTCGCTGTACTTAATACACTGCTGCGTGGATACGGATTATTCAAACCTATAAGTATAAAGGCAGCAACTTCCAAGGCAATATACACAAGGAAGTTGCTATATCGAAGCAGTATTTTTAGTAAATTCTGCATGCCGGCTACGAGGGTTAACGCAGCAAGAAGCCGAAGTTGTTGACATTCTTCAATGCTACGCCTGTTCCACGTGCTACCGAGTGCAACGGATCATCTGCTACATGGAACGGAATAGTGATCTTGTCCGTCAATCGCTTCGCCAAGCCATGCAGCAAAGCTCCTCCACCTGTCAGGTAAATACCGCGTTTCACAATATCTGAATACAACTCAGGCGGAGTGGTTTCCAATGCTTGTAGAATAGCACCCTCGATCTTAGATACACTCTTCTCCAAACAGTGCGAAATCTCTTGATAACTTACCGGAACAGACATCGGTAACGCTGTCACTTTATTCGGACCAACTACAATAAAATCTTCCGGAGCATCCTCCAGTTCAGGAAGTGCAGAACCTACCTGAATCTTGATGCGCTCTGCTGTCGGCTCATCAATACGCAAGTTGTGCATACGACCCATGTACTCGATGATATCCTGGTTGAAGTCATCACCGGCAATCTTGATGGACTTGTTACTTACAATACCGCCCAGCGAGATAACAGCAATCTCCGTCGTACCACCACCTATATCTACGATCATACAGCCGTCCGGACTCTCTACGTCAATTCCGATACCAATCGCAGCGGCCATCGGCTCATAGATCATATAGACATCACGTCCTCCTGCGTGCTCCGAACTATCGCGCACCGCACGAATCTCGACTTCAGTCGAACCCGAAGGAATGCAAATTACCATACGGATGGAAGGAGAGAACAAACGTGCCTGCTTCGGAATCATCTTAATCATTCCGCGAATCATCATTTCGCATGCATAGAAATCCGCAATCACACCATCGCGCAACGGGCGAACCGTACGAATCATTGTTCCGCCTTTACCAATCATCTGTTGCGCCTTGCGGCCTACCGCAACCATCTTGTTGTCGGCCATCGAAATAGCCACTACCGAAGGCTCATCCACCACAATCTTATCATCACACATGATGATAGTGTTCGCTGTTCCTAAGTCAATGGCAATCTCCTGAGTAAAAGAAAAAAGTCCCATAGTATATCATTATTTTATGTATATGCCTAAACGGTTCCCGAAAAGCCATTTTCGGAAATATCGTGCAAAATTACTACTTTTTTTCCATATATGCAAGCGCGCGCGCTTTTTTTTTAAAAAAAAGATGTATGTCGTGCGAATGGGCACCCTCGTGTGTTTGCCAACTTCCGTCGCATGCAATTTGTTTTGAGAATTATTCGAAATATAGTAAGTTATTTCGATTTCATCGGGATTTTTTCTCCCTCTTATCACCCATTTAAGCATTTATACAGAAAACCCGATTAGGAGATATTTTATTGGAAAAAATATGCAATAGTTTGCATATATGAGTTTTTTTTTGTACCTTTGCGCCGTTTTTGTAAAAATGGTATTTGAAAGGGTGTTAAGGAGGATAGGGGACACAAAAAAAGCACCTACAAATTGTAAGTGCTTTGCGCTCCCTCTAGGACTTGAACCTAGGACCCCCTGATTAACAGTCAGATGCTCTAACCGACTGAGCTAAGGAAGCAATTTTACCCTCGTTTTTCGAAAGCGGGTGCAAAAGTACTGCTTTTTTTTGAGACTACCAAATTTTTTTGCAAAAAAATGCATTTAGAAGTTCATTTTTTGAAAAATCACCCCGTTTAGGGTAAAAAAATAGATCAAATATGAAGAAAATTTTAGGTTTAGGAAACGCATTAACTGATATTCTCCTTCAGGTAAGTGAGGATGATTTGCGCGAACTCGGTTTCCCTAAAGGAAGCATGAACCTTATTTCTAAAGACCAGGCAGAGCAGATTCAGTATCGCTTTCTATCTGTCCGTAGACGTATGGTGGCCGGTGGTTCAGCCTCTAACACGATTAACTGTATTGCTGCTTTAGGCGGTAAAGCGGCATTCATCGGAAAGATCGGAAACGATGAGGTAGGAGATTTCTATCGTGAAGACATGATTCGAAATGGCGTGAAGCCCATTTTGTTACTCTCCTCTAAGAATGCCATGTCCGGTTTTTCTATCGTGTTAGTTACCCCGGATGGAGAACGGACTTTTGCTACGTATCTTGGCGCTGCGGCTGAATTATGTGCCGATGATATCTCGAAAGATGCTTTCAATGGTCATGATATTTTCCATATTGAGGGTTACTTAGTGCAAAACCATGAGTTGCTGGAGAAGTCGCTCCGATTGGCGAAAGAAGCCGGTTGCATGGTATCTCTGGATTTGGCTTCTTATAACGTGATTAACGAAAATCATGCTTTCCTCAAAAAGTTGGTTAAGCAGTATGTAGATATTGTCTTTGCAAACGAAGATGAATCTTTTGCCTATACGCATCTTAACCCCGAAGAGTCCGTTCAAATGATTGCCGAGCAATGCGATATTGCGGTGGTTAAAGTAGGTAAGAACGGATCGTATGTGCAGCAAGGGAGCAAACGAGTGCATATTGGTGCGATTACCACTTCTTGTACGGATTCAACCGGAGCGGGTGACTATTTCGCAGGAGGATTCTTGCATGCCCTTGCCGATGGTTTCGATATTCGTCGTTGTGCTGAGATTGGTACGATTGCGGCCGGACGAGTTGTGGAGGTGATAGGAACCAAACTGCCCGATGAACAGTGGGAGGAGATTCGACGCATATGCGCGCTCTACCGCGGGTTCATGCAGAAATATGATAAGGATTAATGGAAAATTGATACACCATGAAATATGTTCTTCGCCCTTTCTATTGGTTATGGCAATATTTAATCGCATGGCCGCTTTTGGTGGTATTAACTGTCTTTACAGCGGTATTTACCGTTTGTACAGTCTTTTGGAAGAATGCAGAGTTTGTCCATAAAGTACAGCAATTTTGGTCGCGTTCTTTCTTCTGGCTCATGTTCCTACCGGTTTCTGTAGATGGACAGGAGCATATTGTGCCCGGGCAGAGTTATGTCTTTGTGGCGAACCATCAATCCATGTTTGATGTGTGGTTGGTATATGGCTGGTTGCCTGTCATTTTCAAGTGGCTCATGAAAGCAGAATTGCGGAAAGTGCCTTTTGTGGGAACAGGATGCAAAGCGGCAGGTCATATCTTCATCGATCGCCGTAGTACCAAAGCAGCGATGGAGAGTCTTAAGGAGGTGGAGAAACAATTGGTGAATGGCGTTTGTACGGTAATCTTCCCCGAAGGAACCCGATCGCTTAATGGTGAAGTGGGAAGATTCAAACGGGGGGCTTTCCAAATAGCTTGGGATCTTGGCTTGCCGATAATCCCCCTTTCGTTGGATGGTTGTTATGAGGTATTGCCAAAAGGCAAACCGTTCGTTTACCGTGCTCCTGTACATATGCATATCGGTGAACCCATCGATTTGAAACAGTTCTCCGATCCGAACGAAGCAATTGAAGCCGTACGAAATGCAGTGATCGCTGGTAGAATAAGCAAATAGTAAAGATTAGGCAACTGCATGCTTTTCCGGGACATCATAGGGCAAGAGGCTACGAAGCAAAAGCTTCGTCAAGCGGTGCGTGAAGGGCGTATTCCCCACGCGCAACTCTTCACGGGTATTGCCGGTATTGGCAAACTGCAACTGGCTTTGGCCTATTCCCAATACCTTAATTGTCCGAATCGAACGGAGGAAGACAGTTGTGGGGCTTGTCCTACTTGTCTGCAATGGGAGAGACTGCAGCATCCCGATTTGCATTTTGTGTTTCCAATCGTGAAAGCAGATGCGGGAGATACGTGCGATGCCTATTTGGAACCTTGGCGCGAAATAATTCTCAATAAGCATTATTTTGATTTAGATGATTGGCATAGGGCCTTGGGTATTGAAACCAAACAATCCATGATTTACGAGAAAGAGAGCGGGGAAATCCTCCGCAAACTCAGTCTCAAATCCTATGGAGAGGGTTATAAAGTAATGATTATTTGGCAACCGGAAAAGATGAATGCCGATTGCGCCAATAAACTGCTTAAGATACTGGAAGAACCTGCGCCAAAAACCGTTTTCTTATTGGTAAGCGAACATCCGGAGAAATTGTTATCCACCATTCAGTCGCGTGTGCAAACAATTTGTGTGCCGCGTTTGGAGAAAGAGACCATAGCCGAAGTGTTGGTACGGCAAGGTATTGATTCTTCGAAAGCGAATGATATCGCTCGTATAGCGAATGGCAGTTATCTGGCAGCGCAAAAAAAAGTCGATGAATCCGAAGAGAATCAGCAGGAATTGCGTGATTTCATCGCCCTCTTCCGGGATGCCTATACGGTCGGAGTACTGGCAGACCCGCAAAAGAAATTTGAATCCCTTAAGCGCTTGCGTCAATGGTCTTTGGATATGGCGGATAGTAAAGTGGGACGAGAGAAGCAAAAGCATTTCCTTCAATATGCACAACAGCAAGTACGAGAGAATTTCATTCGGAATGTTAATCAGCCGGAACTCAATTACCAGATAGAAGAAGAACGTGCCTTCTCTACCAAGTTTGCGCCGTTTATACATGCCGGAAACGTAGAGGAGATAATGAATCAGTTAGATTTGGCTGAACGTCAAATAGAACAAAACGGAAATGCAAAGGTGATTTTTTTTGACCTTTGCTTGCAAATGATAGTGTTAATTAAGAAATCACGACCATAATACATTGTATATGAAGAAATATACTGTTGGAAACGAACATTATGAGTTGCCTGCTGCGGCTACAAAGCGCAATTCTACCCATATGTTGCCTGTGAGCGACTGGTTGAGCGATTTGGCCGAGAATACACAACTCACCGATCTGATAGAGGTTCAATTTAAAAACACTCGAAAAGGCTATTTCCATAATAGTCTGAATCTTCCCTTGGAGAAAGGATCCAAAGTTGTTGTGGAGGCTAATCCCGGATATGATCTTGGAGAAGTGGTGTTAATCGGTAAATTGGTGGAACTGCAAATCAAGAAAAATAATATTGATAGTTCGAGATATGAGATCCGCCAAGTGCTGCGCCTCGCAACAGACGAAGATCTCGAGCGCGCACGCCAAGCTCATGCGCGTGAGCAGGAAACAATGATTAAAGCACGCCAATTAGCCAAGTCTCTTGGATTGGAGATGAAGATAGGTGATGTTGAGTATCAAGGAGACGGATCCAAAGCCATCTTCTTCTATATCGCTGATGGACGTGTCGATTTCCGTCAACTCATCAAGGTCTATGCTGAGACTTTCCGGATCCGTGTGGAGATGAAGCAGATTGGTGCACGTCAAGAAGCCGGTCGAATCGGAGGCACTGGACCTTGCGGGCGTGAACTATGTTGCTCTACGTGGATGATCAATTTTTCATCCGTTGGAACAGGAGCGGCTAGACTACAAAACTTATCACCGAATCCGCAGAAACTCACAGGTATGTGCGCTAAACTCAAATGTTGTTTGAATTACGAAGTACCTGTTTATGAAGATGCATCTAAATCCCTTCCTCCGCGACATGTAGCGTTGGAGACGAAAGATGCCACCTACTATTTCTTTGCGGCCGACCCGCTTGCCGGAACGGTTACCTATTCTTCAGATCCCCATACTGCAGGTAATCTGACAACACTCACTGCCGAACGCGCGCATGAGATTATCGCCATGAATCGTAGAGGAGAAAAACCGGATACACTGGAAGGTACACGTGCTATCAGTGCAGAGATCGGATATCAAACTGGCCATGGAGATGTTACTCGATTTGATAAAAAGAAACATCATGACAACCGTGACCGTAGAGAAAGGAGAAATAGACGATGAAAAAGATTATTTTCCTCTTATCCGCTATGGTCATGCTGTTTCTGGCAGGATGCTCTAATTCCATTCAGTATAGTCGGTTTACTCCGATTTCATCGCAGGAATGGAATATGGACTCGTTGGCTCAGTTTGACTATTTGATTGAAGATACTATGGCGAATTATCAGATGCTTATCTATGTGCGTCATACTGAGCAATATCCGTATCAAAATATGTGGCTTTTTGTGGACGATGCCGGACGCCAAGATACGATAGAGTTTTATCTGGCAGATGACAGAGGACAATGGCTGGGTAATAAACACCACGGTTTTATCGAGATGCCTGTTTTGTGGGAAGAGACAAAGCATTTTTCGGATACCGGTGCCTATACGATGCGTATCGCGCATGGCATGAGAGATAGTCTCTTGCGCGGTGTGACAGATATCGGATTGGAGATTCTGCGAAATGGGAAAGAATAAATTAAAGAAATTTGCTGAGATGGAGACATTTTCCAATGTCTTCCAATGTGGAGCACGGGAAATGTTGCCCTCCAACCAAATTCATCCAATGGCCGGACATTGGAGAGATGCCTATTTCCATAATAATAATCCGATTGTGCTTGAACTCGGTTGCGGACGAGGAGAATATACGGTAGGCTTGGCCAAACAATATCCCGAAAAGAACTTCATAGGAATTGATATCAAAGGAGCGCGCATGTGGGCAGGCGCGAAAGAAGCGGAACTGAATGCGTTGAAAAACGTAGCTTTCTTGCGTACCAATATAGAAATCATCACCTCCTTCTTTGTCAGGGATGAAGTGGATGAGATATGGATTACTTTCTGCGACCCCCAGATGAAAAAGGCCACCAAACGTCTCACCTCTACCTATTTCATGCAGCGGTATCAAGAGATCGTTCGTCCTGAGGGGCTAATTCATCTCAAAACAGATAGCCCGTTCCTTTATACCTATACCTGTGAGATGCTGCGTCTTAATGCCTATCCGGTCCTGTGTAACACGTCTAATTTATATGCCGATGAAACCGGCTCTTTAGCCGATGCCAAAGCGCTGCAGACGCACTATGAGAAACAGTGGCTGGATCGTGGATTGAGCATCAAGTATCTCCAATGGCAACTGTCCCCTAAATCGCAATGGGAAGAACCTGCCATAGAGATTGAGCACGATTCGTATCGCTCCTATGGGCGTAACTATGTCGCTTCCAACCCATCTTAAAATACTGCTCCTCGCCTTTTCGGCCGTGTTCTTAGGCTCCTGTTCGTCGCGTGCTATACACGAGGCGGAAGCCGTCGTGGCGCAGGCGGATAGCCTATGGCAGGCAGGACTGATGTACGGCATTGATGCCGGCGACAGCCTCTCTCTCGCACAAGCGTATAAGACCTTGAAGGAGCATTCAGCATTCAGTCGTCAGTTGTCAGAAGTTTGTCCCTTCGTACCTTGTACATCGCTCCTTCGTACTTATTCTCATGCCTGCTATCATTACGGCAAGCTGCTGCGCGCCAAGGACCATCCCGCAGAAGCGATGCAGGCCTTCATCAACGCCACCCACTCCCGCACGC
>SAMEA3663084__coassemble_32_pt1 | contig 57375 bp, 60 predicted proteins | sample SAMEA3663084__metabat2_low_PE_028 | metagenome-assembled genome bin SAMEA3663084 (sample SAMEA3663084) | pig gut metagenome | biome: pig gut; feature: pig-associated habitat; material: faeces | place: France | collected 2012 | reverse complement strand
AGCAAAGAATGGCTTGAGTTTATAAAATCAAATCGAAGCAGCGGCTCGCGCGAAAGCGATGGTGGCTAAGATGGACGAACTCGGATTTGGTAACTGTACCAACACCGGTGCTTGTGCCGCTGAGTGCCCGAAGTCGGTTAGCCTCGCTAACATCGCTCGCCTCAACCGCGAGTTCCTGGCGGCTAAGTTCAAGGACTAATAGCAGAAGTCTATAGCTCGAGGGCGGCTGATACCCGCCCTCGATGCACTAAATATTTACGCTTATGAAAAAGTTTTTCTTATTCTTACTCTTAGTGCCGGCAATGCTGGTACAAGCGCAGACGGAAATTACGTGCGCGCAAGCTCGTGAGTACGCATTGAGTGTGGGAGCAGAAGGTGAATTATACAACGGAGGTGCGACGTATGTTGTGCAAGGTTATGTTACCTTTATTCAGAATGCATGGAGCTCCCAATATAAAAATGTTTCTTTCTGGATGGCCGATATGCAGGATGGCGGAAAGGTTATCGAGGCATTCAGATGCGTGGCAGAAACACAAGCGGATGCTCCCAACAAGGGTGCGTTAGTGCGAGTGACCGGTCAACTGACCAAGTTCGGTAAAACGCCGGAGTTCGCGAAAGGTTGTACGTGTGAGATTATTGATAATGGTGAACCTCCGATCAACCTTGGTCCAAAGACAATCGCTGAGTTTATATCACTCGCTAATACCAAAGATACTTGTATCTTAACCGGTGTGGTGACCAACATCGCCAACACGCAATATGGTAACTTTTATATAGATGACAATACAGGTACTGCATATGTGTATGGTTTGTCCAATTTCACGAGTTATGGCATAGAAGAGGGCGATACGGTGACCGTTGCTGGTGTTTATACTCTGTATAACTCTATACATGAGGTAGTCGGAGCGAGATATATTAGCCATAAAAAACCGGCTGAAGCATGGGTTCTGGTTCCGAAGACGATTAGCGAATTTATTGCGCTTAACGATGGAAAACGGTATATTCTGCGCGGTGTTGTTTCGAACATTACAGACCATACGTACGGCCGTTTTACATTGACCGATGAGACAGCAGATATTATCGTGTGGGGCATTGATAAAAATGAAGATGGTAATGCGTTCGCATTCAATGCTTCGGATATTTCAGAAGGAGACACCTTGTCGATTACCGGTATCTATCAACTGTATAATAATAAGAACGAGGTTACCAGTGCTCATTATATCAGCCATGTTCACCCGGCATCGAGCGGACAAGCAGGAACGTTGCGTATCTGCGCACAGAACTTAGAGAACTACTACTATAACTACACGCAATCTTCGCGCCCGAGTTACAGCGATGCTGCAGGTTTCCGTACAAAGACGGTAAAGATTGTCAATGCGATGTTGACCATCGATGCGGACATCTATGCTTTCTGTGAGGTAGAGGCTAAACCGATCGTGCTGCAGCAGTTGGCTGATTCGATGAATGCACATGCCGGTGTAGCAGGTCGATATGCAGCGGTGAGCGATGGTATTGACTATACGTGGTATGATGGTATCTCCGACAATCAAATCAAGTCCGGTTTTATTTATCGTACAGATAAGGTGGCTACGGTTGGTAGCAACACGGGTGCTGTTAGTTATGGCTATTATTCACGTACAATGCGTATCCAAACGTTCCGCCAGTTGTCTAATAACGAGAAGTTGATCGTGAGCATGAACCATTTCAAAGCGAAAGACTCTTCGTCCGACCAAGGCGAAGCACAGCGTCAGACCAATGCAAATAACCTTGTGAGCGCCGTGGGCAACCTCACAGCTGATCCGGATATTCTGATCTTGGGCGACCTCAACTGCGAATATGGCGAAGCTCCGATAACAACTATCGTCAACGCCGGCTTTGAAGAGCAGTTGCTCAAGTATAATTCGTCTGCTTGGTCGCACTGCTACGGCGGTGGCGAATTGATTGACCACGTGTTGGCCAACGTATCTATGGCTGCGCAAATCGTAAATGCGCACGTAGAGCATATTTGTGCATACAAATGTAACAGCGCCGTTTCTTCCGATCAATCATGGTCTGATCATGACCCCTATGTGATTGATATCAACTTAGGCAATTCTGCTCCTACAGCGCTGGAGATGGTGCAAATTGAACCGCAAGCACGTAAAGAAATCCGCCACGGACAATTGATCATCATCCGCGGCGGAGAGGCCTTTACCGTTACCGGTCAGCGCGTATATTAATCTATGCGCGTACCTAAAATGCTATAGGTCTTTCCTTCTCGAAGGAGAACCACTTGACCATTGCGCAGTACTTTATGTGCTGCGCTTTGGTTTTCTATATTCTCAAAACCTGTGACTTCGCCGGAATAACCCCAGGAGGAACTTGCACAATAATTTTCATCAATTATTTGCCATCTTAACTCCATTTGGCCAGCGCCTTTTCTTCTTTGGCGGTCATCTCGACTTTGGTCTCCGGTGTCTTGTCGCCTTGACCGGTGAGGTGAAGCACGCCGTGGATGATGATTCTGCGGAGTTCTTTCTCGTAGGGTTCACCTACCATCTCTGCATTCGAACGCACCGTGTCCAGCGAAATGAAGATATCTCCGTTCAGCGTAGAAGGAGTGGAGTAGTCGAACGTAATGACATCCGTGTAGTAGTCATGTCCGAGGAACTCGCGATTAACAGCCAACTCCCGTTCGTCGGAACAGAAGACATAGTTGATGTTTCCTATGCTGAACCCGTAATCCGCAGCTACCGCTCGAATCCATCGTGTCACCTTGCGTTCGTCGAGCGCAGGCATCTCTATACTATCTGTCGTAAATCGTATCATCCGAAGAATATAGGTGCGATAGCGAAGGCGGCTATCACGCCGGCTAAATCGGCCAACAGGCAGCAGGCTACGGCGTGCCGTGTGTCCTTGATATGTACACTTCCGAAATAAACGGCCAGCACATAGAATGTGGTATCCGTTGTGCCTTGGAGGATGCAACACAGACGTCCCACAAGACTGTCTGCTCCGTAGTTCGTCATCGCCTCCAACATCAGTCCGCGTGCACCGCTACCGCTGAGCGGTTTCATCAAAGCGGTCGGTACTGCACCCGCTAAATCCGGGTTGATGCCGCACCATCCGAAGAGAACGGCGATACCTTGTTCCAACAGTCCCATAGCGCCACTGGCACGGAACATACCTACTGCCACTAAGATAGCAATCAGGAACGGAACAATACCGATGGCCGTTTTGAAGCCGTCTTTTGCTCCGTCGATAAAGGCATCATAGACGTTGATCTTATGCACCATGGCCTGAATGATAAACCAGCATATGACCCCCAATAAGATAATGGCAGCGGCAGCCGCAGAGACCATGGATAAGGTCTTCGGAGCCATACAGGATGCTCCCCAAACCAAGAGCCCGACCATCGCCGTGAGGCCAATAATAGTTCCTAAAACAACCGGGTCTTTGAGACGTATCTTTTGCGCTATACATACACAAAGCAGACCCACAAGGGTAGCTACATACGTAGCGATGAGAATAGGCAGGAAGACATCTGCCGGGTTGGCTGCACCTAACTCCGCACGATAGGCCATGATGGTGGTAGGGATGAGCGTCAAACCGCTGGCACCCAAGACCACAAACATGATCATCGCATTCGAAGCCTTGGTCTTATCTGTATTCAATTCCTGCAGTTCACTCATGGCTTTCAAACCCATGGGCGTGGCGGCATTATCCAGACCCAGCATGTTCGCCGAAACATTCATCAGCATCGTACCGAAAACCGGATGGCCTTTGGGAATCTCAGGGAATATGCGACTGAAGAAAGGATTGATGATGCGTCCTAAGGAGTTTACAGCCCCCGCGCGTTCGCCGATCTTCATGATACCCATCCACAAAGCCAGTACGCCCGTTAGTCCGAGGGAGAGTTCAAAACCCGTCTTGGCATTATCGAAGGTGGAATTGAGAATATCGGAAAAAATCTCCACATTGCCGAAGCAAAGGGCTTGCACCAAGCCCATTATTACCGCCAATAAAATGAGCGAAATCCAGATATAATTCAAAATCATGCCGCAAAATTACACTTTTTTTTGCACATGTGCAAGATTTTTTGTAATTTTGCGCGACAAATGACAAAATCCGGTGCGATCTATAGGGCATGGACGTATCTTCGCCATAGGCTAACGGCGTGGAATACGACGGGTGAAGGCATTCATTCGCCTTATCTGTTTGCCATCGTGCGTTTTATCTTGCGCGACGAGAATAGCTATTATTGCTTTGCCGATATTGAGCGTCGCAGAGAGCAGTTGAAGGCCTGTTCGGATGAACTGGAGATGCTGGATTTCGGTTCGGGCGGTTCGAAAGAGGGGTTGTCGGTTCGTCGGAAAGTGTCAGATATTGCCAAACACCATCTTGAGAGCCCGCAGATCGCGCAGGCACTGTTTCGCCTGGTGCAATTTATGGGGGAGAACGAGAAACGTCCCTTGCAGATTCTGGAGTTGGGAACTTCGTTAGGAGTGACTACTGCGTACATGGCGTCGGTGGATTCACGCAATCGGGTCGTGACCTTGGAAGGAAGTGAGGCCGTATTGAAGATCGCGCAAGCGAATTGGCGCACCTTGCGCTTGGAGAATATCGAATGGCATCGCGGTAACATCGACGACACCTTATATATATACGCGCGTGAAAGACTCGACTTGGCGTATGTGGATGCAAACCATACGTATGAGGCCACGAAGCGTTATGTGGACTATCTGTTGCCGCGGATGAATGAGAAAGGGGTGATTGCGATAGACGATATTTATCATTCCCCGGAAATGGAGCAAGCATGGCGGGAACTGAAGGATGATCCGCGGGTGACCACCAGCATGGATCTGTATCATGTGGGCTTGCTGTTCGTGGACCCCCATTATCTGAAGCGACATTATCGAATACGACTATGATATACACAAAGACAGGAGACAAAGGAGAAACCTCGTTAGCCTCGGGTGCGCGAGTGCCCAAGACGGATGTACGTATCGAAGCCTACGGAACTGTGGATGAGTTGAACAGTTGGATAGGCCTGCTGCGTGCAGGAGTACAGGGTTCGGATCCATGGATGGAGGATGTGCAGAACCAATTGGAGTGGATACAGAACAGACTTTTTAATCTCGGTGCGGCGCTTAGTGAGGCTCCGGGCAAATGGATCGGAGAGACGGATGTAACGCAATTGGAACAGTGGATAGACGCCATGCAAACCGTCGTTCCGAAGCAACATGCCTTCGTCCTACCGGCGGGAGGAGAGGCGGTTTGTCGCTGCCATATTTGCCGTACAATTTGTCGTCGGGCAGAGCGGAAAATGATTGCTTCGGAAGCCCCCCAAACGGAGCTCAAATGCATTAATCGTTTGAGCGACTATTTATTCGTTTTATCGCGCTATCTGGCTTTCAAAAATGACGAAAAAGAGGCGATTTGGCGTAAAAATTAATGAAAAAATGAAAATATTCCCCAAAATATTTGCACAAGTCGAAAGTTTTTATTACTTTTGCGCGATATTTTGTAAGACTATGCCCGTAATGGGTCTGTTTGCTATTGGAATATATATTATAGATAAAGTATGTATTGGACATTAGAACTGGCTTCGAAATTAGAGGACGCTCCATGGCCTGCTACGAAAGAAGAATTGTTAGACTACGCGAATCGAATTGGAGCCCCGGCAGAAGTAATTGAAAACTTGCAGGAGTTGGAAGATGAGGATGAAGAGCAATACGAAAGTATATTGGATATTTGGCCCGACTATCCAACCCAAGACGAGGATTTCTTCTTTGATGAGGAAGAGTACTAAGCGCGTTTTAGCTCTTTTGGTAGGGATTGTCGCGGCGGTAACTGTGAGTGCGCAGTTTGATCCGCAAATGGGTCAATATATGTATATGCCGACGTCCTATAATCCCGGTGCGGTAGGAGAAGGAGGATTGATGAAAGTGGCGGGTGTGCATCGAATGCAGTTCGTGGACATCGCTAACGCACCGATGAGTACGTGGTTTACGTTTTGCTCGCCTTTTGTGATCGGAAAAACGAACCATGGCGCAGGAGTGAGATTTTTGAATGACAGGTACGGTTTATTTACTACGCAATCGTTTTATGTGCAGTATGCCTACCGTCAGAAATTAGGGAACGGATATTTGGGAATAGGACTTGATTTGGGATTCGTGAATGTGGGATTTAAAGGGGATTCGATTAACTTGGGTAAGTTAGGGGATGACTATCACGACGCCAATGACCCGGTACTTCCGACGGGAAGTAAATCCGGAATGAAATTTGACATGAGTGTGGGTTTGTACTACAGCACCGCTACTTGGTGGGTTGGCGCGAGTTACAGTCATTTGACGAGGCCGCGTGTGGATTGGACGGACGGAACGAGTAGTGCGCAGCAGATGGTGACATTAGCCGGTACGATGTATGTCGTGGGCGGATACCATTTCCGCTTAAAGAACTACCGGGAATGGATGTTGACGCCGAGTGCGATGGTGATGACGGATTTTGCCGGTTGGGATGTGAACCTGACGTTAATGTGTGATTATAAGGATCGCTATCGTTGGGGGCTCGGCTATCGCATCGCCGGAAGTGTCAATATATTGTTGGGAATTGATGTGATCTCGGGTTTGCAAATCGGATATACGTGCGAGTTGCCGACCAACAAACTGCTGCTGGAGAGTTATGGCAGCCACGAGGTGTATCTGGCTTACGGATTTGATATCCTGAAGCCGAAACGAACCAACAAATACAAATCGGTAAGATATTTGTAAATATATAGTAATATATATATTATATAATAGTATTAGAACATTAATCGATTAAAAACTAATATGAAAGTAACAAAATTGTTGCCATTGATCGCTTTAACAGCGATGATGATGGTTAGTTGCAACAAGCCGGCCGGTGAACTTGTAGGCGCATACAAGTCAACCATTTTTAAGGAGGCTAATCCTTATGGCATGTTGTTTATCAAGAAGGGTTCTTTTATGATGGGTGCCAACGCGCAGTCTGCTGTCTTTGAGCAGCCGGATAACGTGGGGATGGTTACGGTAGAAGCCTTCTGGATGGATGAAACCGAGATTACCAACAATGAGTATCATCAGTTCGTTAACTGGGTACGCGACTCAATTGCATTGACTAGTCTGGTGGCTGCCGGTTTGACAGACTATGCTATTCAGCCCAAAGATGAGGACTTCGATGAAGAGAACTTCTCGCTGAATTGGGCGCGTAAGGTGCCTTGGAATAACAAGGAGGAGGATATCGTAGATGCATTGTCTCCTATGTTCTATTCGGATGGTAGGTTGAAAACCAACGGTTTGCACTATCGCTATAGTTGGGTGAATATGGATGAGGCTCTGCCGCAACGTAATAAATTCGATGTGGCTACCAGTTCCTATCCTCCCGGAGCTACTGTTCGTGTAGATACCTTCTGGGTAAACGAGAACGGCGAGATCAAGGACTCGACGATTTATCGTCCGTTGAAGGAGCCGAAAGATCTGCTTACCACGAAGATTATTTGTATCTATCCGGATACCTTGGTATGGGCACGTGACTTCCAGTTTGCGTACAATGACCCGTTGCTCCAGATGTACTTCAAGCATCCGGGTTATGCGGAATACCCTGTAGTGGGTGTTACCTGGGAGCAAGCTCATGCATTCTGTAATTGGCGTACCAAATACTTCAATTCCTATTCGGCTATCGAGGCAAACGACTACCGTCTGCCGACGGAGGCGCAGTGGGAGTACGCTGCTCGCGGCGGTCGTAAGATGGCCATGTATCCGTGGGGTAGTAATTATGCCCGCGACGGCAAAGGCTGTTTCTTCGCTAACTTCAAGCCGTACCGTGGAGCTTACAGCGATGATACGGGAACTACGACTATGAAAGTGGCTCAGTTCCGTCCGAATGACTTCGGTCTGTTCGACATGGCCGGAAACGTATCGGAGTGGACCAACTCTGCTTACCAGAGTTCGGCCAATACGTATATTCATGACTTGAATCCGGATTATAGTTACATGGCTCGTAAGGCCGATCCGGACATCATGAAACGTAAAGTGGTTAAGGGTGGTAGCTGGAAGGATATCAGTTACTTCCTCCAGTGTGGCGTACGTACCTACGAGTACCAGTATGAGAGCCGTCCGTATATTGGTTTCCGCTGCGTTCGTTCGTATATCGGTGATTAATCCAATTTAGAAAATATTTAAACAAACAATACTATTATGGCTACAGAAAAGCAAGGTTTATGGGATCGGTTCATGCGCTGGTATGAGTCGTATGATGGTAAGAACAAAGTAAATATCATCTATTCGGTAGGTGCATCGGTCGTTATTATCGGTGCGTTGTTTAAGATTTTGCACTGGCCCGGTGCAAGTACTGTGTTGATGATAGGTATGTTTACGGAGGCTTTCCTGTTCTTGATCGGAACATTGGAGCATCCGCATCCTGAATACCACTGGGATAACGTATTCCCTCAGTTGTTGGAGTACGGTACAAAGCCGGAATTATTGGAAGAGAAATCGAAATTGCCGAGACCGACCTTGTTGGGTGCCGGTGTAGCCGGAGCACCTGTTACTGCTGGTCTCTCTGATCCTGCTGCAGCTGGCGGTGCTACGGTTGAGGGCGGTGTAGGAACGGCAAAAGTGCCGACACTGAAAGAAGAGGACTTGAAAGCTTTGAAAGACGGTATTGCTAATCTGGCAAGCACCGCTACTCAATTTGCTGAGTTGAGCAAGGTGGCTCAAACCGGTGTTAAGCTGAATGAGAAACTGGCTGCAGCAGAAGTAGCTACTGAGGCTTACGCAAATGCAACAGCAGGTTTGGCGCAAAGTTATGCGCAAATCAGCGGTGATATGAATAGCGTAGCCGATGAGACCAAAGCATATAAGTCGAGCGTAGAAGAGGTAGGTAAGAAATTGGCTTCTTTGAACTCTGTATATGAATTGCAACTCCAGGCTGTTAATGCTCAGATTGAAGCGCAGAAGAATGCTGCAGCGGCTGCTAAGGAAGCAGCTGAGGCACAAGTAGCATTCGCTACCGGCGCTAAGCAATTGCAGAAACAAGTAGCTGACCTGAATGGTATCTACGGTAATATGCTGAACGCACTGGCATAACTCGATCGAAGCTTAGTACAAACAATAAAAACATTCAGTAATGGGTGGAGCAAAAAACTGTCCGGAAACCCCGAGACAAAAAATGATTGGTATGATGTACTTGGTGCTCACCGCCATGTTGGCGTTGAACGTAAGTACAGATATCCTCAATGGTTTTACGTTGGTGGATAACAGTCTGCACTCCTCTATCTCTGCAATGAACACTCGTAATGCGAAATTGTATGCGGACTTCAAGGCGGCTAATGCCGATAACCCGGAGAAGACGCAGGAGTGGTTCGATAAAGCAAAAGAGATTCAATTACGTGCAGATTCGCTATATAACTATCTCCAGAACTTCAAACTGCAATTGGCAATCATGGCCGATGGTAAGGGTCGTGTAGCGGAATTGCAGGCGGAAGGTGTGGATCCGACTATGCATATTCAGGGTAATTCAAATTTGGATGTGACCGGTACCTATGCCCTCGTTCAAGGTCATGGTCTGGAACTGAAACAAATCGTAGCCTACTATCGCGACTATGCAGCCGGACTGATAGATTCTGATGCAGAGTTGCGTAATGCAATTATGCGGAATCTCGCAACAGAACGTGGTTACAACGCACACGAGAAAGACTCTTGTGACTGGGAAGTTGCCGTATTTGATGGTATGCCTGTCGGTGCATCGGTTACTATCTTGACGAAGATGCAGAACGACGTTCGTACAACAGAGGGTCAGATCATTCAGTATCTGATGGATCGTACGGATGCTGGTGACTTGCGTGTAAACAAACTGAACGCATACGTGATCCCGCATTCGAACTACGTGATTCGCGGTGGAAAATATTCGGCTCAGATCATCTTGGCTGCTGTGGACTCAACACAACGTCCTGAATACTATGTAGAAGGTCAGCGTATCAACGACCAAGGAATCTACGAAGTGGTTGCTTCGGGTGTGGGTGCCAAGAAATATTCGGGATGGATTGCTTATCAGAATCCTTCGACCGGCGAGATGGAGAAGCTGCCGTTTGAGAGTACCTATAGCGTTGGTGAACCGGCTGTAACGATTTCGAACGTTGACTTGAATACGATGTATCGTGGTCATGATAACAAGTTTTCGATTTCTGTACCGGGTGTATCAAACGATAAGGTAAAAGTATCCGTTAACGGTGCTACAATTCGCCAGCAAGGTGGTTTCTGGATTATTAAACCGAACCAGACCGCCAAAGAGGTAACCATCTCTGTATCCGCTGAGTTGGATGGTAAGATGCAGACGATGGGTAGTCAGAAATATAATATCAAACCGCTGCCGAAACCGCAAGGTTATTTGAAATTCGGAGACGCTGAGTACAACGGTGAGAAGGGTGTACCTCGTAATGCGCTTCTCAGCAGTTCTTCTCAGATCATCGCTTCTTACGGTCCTGATGGTATCTTGAACCTGAACTTCAAAGTGGTAGGTTTCAAAGCGAACATCGGTGGTACTATTACTGATTCGGATGGTAGTAAGTTCAGCCGCGATCAGTTAAATCGTATGGAGAAATTAAAGAAGGGAAATACGGTGATTATTATGGGTATCCGTGCTCAAAGTCCGAGTGGTGAGGTGCTTTCCTTGAACCCATTCCCTCTAACCCTGAATTAATACGCAATTATTATGATAAAGAAACTTAGTATTATTGCTTGCTTCGTGCTTGGTATTACTACTGCGCAGGCACAGCATATTCCGACTCAATTCTTGGATGAGTATGGTTCTGCTCGCATCACGACGGAAGAGTTTTCCAATGCACATGATACAGTGGTGATAATCAACCATCGTATTGACGATGTTATCTGGGCACGCTATGTATATCGTATTATAGACATGCGCTTTAAGCAGAACTTCCAGTTGTACTTCCCTGTTTTGTCGGATGACCCGGACTATCGTAACCTCTTCAAAGTAATTACCGATGCGGTTATAGATGGTATGCCTATCTTTGAGAAACAGACCGGTACGATTAAGCCAGACTTCAAGCAAGAGCCGGCTGCAAAAAAAGTTATCCCGGGTATGTTCTTGCAAGGTAACCCGTTGGATGGTGATCCGGATTTGGATATCTCTACGTCCAATGATATGGTCGTACACTATGACTCGATTGAGGATAAGTTCAGTTTTAACTTCTATCCCTACGAATCCTTGGTTCGTAATCAGGTGAAATATTTGACGCAAGAGGTTGTGTTCTTCGATAAGCACACATCGCGTCTGCATACGAAGATTATTGCTATTGCGCCGTTGTACTCCGAGCGAATTACTATAACGGATTCGACGCAAGTAATGGGTGCGCTGAACGAGTCTATTATGTTCTGGGTACCGTTTGACCTGTTACGTCCTTATCTGGCGATGCAGTATGCCATCCCGAACCGTAACGAGACCAAGCGTGTGACGTATGACGAGTTCTTCCAGAAACGTCTGTACACCTCTTATATCGTTGGTGAGGGTAATATGTATAACCGCTGGATTCCGGATTATGCCAAGACGTATGAGGATATCAAGAAAGAACAAGACCGTATAGCTACGGAGTTGCTTAATTTTGAACAAGACCTTTGGGAATACTAATGCGTAAACATCGTTTTAGAAATTCCTACTTTATTTCCGCCGTCAGTGTTTCGCTTGTGTTATGCCTGATCGGCTTGGAATGTGTGCTCCTGCTATCTGCAGGAGCGCTTATTACGCGCATGCGCGAGAACATCACCGTAACAGTTGTCTTGACGAAGGACGCAGATAGCATCCAATGTGCACAATTGGAGACAATATTTGCGAACCCGCAGCATTATAGCGGATATACCTATATTTCTGCACAACAGGCTTTAGAAGAACATATCCGTTCTTTGGGTGAAGATCCTACAGCCTTCTTGGGTTATAATCCCTTATCGGCCAGTTATGAGATTCACCCTACCGATGCCTTCAGTCATCCGGATAGTCTGGCGTTGATGGCAGAGCAGTTAAAAGCGCAAGAGTGTGTGCAGGAAGTGATTTATCCTCGTGATTTGGTGGATTTGATGACCAGTAACGTGCATCATATCACTTTCATCCTGTTGATAGTTGCTTTGGCGCTGCTGTTGGTATCCATGGTACTCATCGTGAATACTATTCGTCTGCAGATCTATGCCAAGCGTTTTATCATCAATACGATGACACTGGTAGGGGCTACATCTTGGGTGACCCGTCGTCCGTTTGTTCGTCGTAACATGTTGATGGGATTCTTGTCCGGTGTCGTGGCGCTATTGGTATTGAGCGGAGTAATGTATTATGTAAACGAGAAACTCGGAGTATTGCTTTTCCCGCTTACTTGGCAGAATATTACCTTTGTGGCCGTAGTGGTGCTGGCATCCGGTTTGCTTATTACGTTGTTCGCATCGCTAATTGCTACAGGTCGTTATATCCGGATGGATAATAATTCACTATACGAAATATAAGTCTTCTTATTGATATGAAACAATCCTTATCCAAAATAAATCTTATTTTGATTGCGATTTCCTTCGCAATCATCATCATCGGTTTTGCATTGATGGCAGGAGCTCCGTCCGGAGAGGAATATAATCCGGATATCTTTTCTACCCGTCGTATTACCGTAGGACCGATGATCTCGCTATTCGGTTTTGTCTTTATGCTTTTTGCCATCCTTTTCCGTCCTAAGAAGAAATGAGTTGGCTCGAAGCATTGATATTAGGTATTGTGCAAGGACTTACTGAGTTCTTGCCTGTATCGTCGTCAGGTCATTTGGAGATCGGTCAGGTTTTGTTAGGTTCGTCCAGTGAGGAGAATCTGACGTTCGCCATTATTGTTCATGTCGCTACGGTGCTCTCCACCTTAGTCATCCTTTGGTATGAGGTGATGCGTTTATTCAAAGGCACCTTCAGTACATGGAAATGGAATGCGGAGAAGGACTATGTGGCGAAGATATTGGTTTCGATGATCCCGGTGTTTATTGTGGGTATCTTCTTTAAAGATCAAGTAGAGTCGCTTTTTGGTAACGGGCTGCGTTTAGTAGGTGTTTGTTTGCTGATTACGGCTTTCTTGTTGGCGCTCAGCGAGTGGCTTCAAAAGCGTCGTCAGAACAGTGGACATGAGGTGACTTATAAGGATGCTCTGATCATCGGTGTGGCGCAGGCTTGTGCTGTGTTGCCGGGTTTGAGCCGCTCCGGCACCACTATCGCAACCGGTCTGCTTTGCGGTGTAAAAAAGGAAAGTGTGGCTCAGTTCTCTTTCCTGATGGTGCTCATCCCTATTATGGGCGAGGCACTGTTAGATATGATCAAGTTGCTTAAAGGAACGATGGAAAGTGACCTGGCGTTGTTGCCGGCTGTTGTGGGATTCGTGGCGGCTTTTGTAACCGGTTGTTTTGCGTGTCGTTTCATGATCGAGATAGTTCGCCGTCAACGCTTGGTATGGTTCGCTCTCTATTGTGCTATTGTAGGCTCCGTAACCCTTATCGCTACGCTTTGTTGATATGTGGAACTTTGAACAAGGAGAAGTGCTGGCGTTTGATAAGCCGCTTCACTGGACTTCCTTTGACTTGGTGGCTAAGGTGCGGTGGAACCTCTGTCGTAAATTAGGAAAGAAAAAACTGAAAGTGGGGCATTCCGGGACGCTGGATCCTTTAGCAACGGGTGTAGTAATTGTTTGCACGGGCAAAAAGACCAAACTCATCGATCAACTGCAATACGATGTAAAGGAATACGTAGCTACCATGCAATTAGGTGCTACAACGCCTTCGTTCGACTTGGAAAAAGAGGTGGATGCTACCTATCCTACAGCACATATCACGCGTGCTCTGATAGATGAGGTGATTCCTACTTTTCAAGGCGAACAATGGCAAACTCCTCCTGCCTTCTCTGCCATTCAGATAAATGGGAAGCGTGCGTATGAGTTTGCTCGTAAAGGCGAAGAAGTGGAACTTAAACCCCGATTGCTGGTAATAGACGAGATAGAGGTACAGGAATTCGACCAACAGTCCATGCAGTTGACGATTCGCGTCGTATGCTCCAAAGGAACATATATCCGAGCACTGGCACGGGATATTGGAGAACGTTTGAAATCCGGGGCTCATTTGATAGCTTTACGTCGCACTCGCGTGGGAAACACCCGAGTAGAAGATTGCTTAACGATAGAAAAATTTTTAGAACAACTTACTAATTTCGAACCTGATCGTTCGAGTGAAACAAGATAAGAATTATGTACAAGTCCAATGATATGCGCCTCTGCCAGTTTCGGTTCAAACTGCCGGAGGAATTGATTGCTCAGTTCCCGGCTCCTTATCGTGATGATGCGCGCCTGATGGTGCTTCATCGTAAGTCAGGAGAGGTAGAGCATAAGAAATTGTCCGAGATGATTCAATATTTCGACGAGGGCGATTTGTTTGTATTCAATGATAGCAAGGTCTTCCCGGCTCGTTTATGGGGCCGTAAGGAGAAAACGAATGCTTTGATTGAGGTGTTCTTGTTGCGCGAGTTGAATCATAAGACCCGTTATTGGGATGTGTTGGTTGAACCGGCACGTAAGATTCGTATCGGCAACAAACTAACCTTCGAAGAAGATGCTGCTATTGTGGCGGAGGTTATTGATAATACGACCAGCCGTGGACGTACTTTCCGTTTCTTGACAGACTATGACAACGAGGAGTTCGTGCCGCGTCTGTATGCATTAGGTACAGCCCCGCTGCCCAAGTATATTCATCGACCGATGGATCCGCGTGTACAGGAGCAATATGAACAGGTCTTTCATGACCTGCCGGTAGAGGAGATGGACGCGGAGCGCTATCAGACGATTTTTGCGGACAAGGTAGGTGCTGTAGCTGCACCGGCAGCCGGCTTGCACTTCTCCAAACAGCTGCTTAAACGCATGGAGATTCATGGTATTGAAACCACCTTCCTGACCAGCCATGTGTCGCTTGGAATTTTCAAGGAGATTGATGTGGAGGATTTGACAAAGAATAAGATGGAGTCGGAGCAAATCATCTTATCCGAGAAGATGGCTGAGGCAGTGAATAAGGCGCATGCGAAGCAGCGTCGTGTATGTGCGGTAGGCACAGAAGTGATGCGCGCTATAGAGCATGTAGCCGGTACAAACGGTCAACTCAAAGCGTATGACGGTTGGACCAATAAGTTTATCTTCCCGCCCTATAATTTCTCGGTGGCAAATAGTTTCTTTGTCAACTTCTATATGCCGGAGTCGAGTCAGTTGTTGATGGTGGCTTCTTTTGCCGGATACGAAGAGACGATGCGTGCTTATGAGATAGCGATCCAAGAAGGATATCGTTTCGGTGACTACGGTGATGCGATGTTGATTGTAGACTAATGAAGGTACGAATTGATCCATCTTGGCAACGCGTTCTGCAAGCGGAGTTTGATAAGCCTTATTTCGAACTCTTAACCCAGTATGTGCGCCAGCAATATCAGACCCGTCGGTGTTTCCCTCCCGCAGGTCTGATTTTTAATGCTTTCGATTCCTGTCCCTTTGATAAGGTCCGCGTGGTGATCATCGGCCAGGACCCATACCATGAGGAAGGACAGGCCATGGGGCTGAGTTTCTCTGTGCCCGATGGAGTGCAGATTCCGCCATCGTTGGTGAATATCTACAAAGAGATACATCGCGATTTGGGAACTCCTATTCCCGCTACGGGTGATCTGCGTCGGTGGGCAGAACAAGGCGTTTTGTTATTGAATGCTACTCTCACCGTAGAGGCGCATAAAGCAGGTAGTCATCAAGGTAAGGGATGGGAAGAATTGACGGATGCTGCGATTGAGGCGCTTAATAAGGAACGAGAACACCTTGTCTTTATGCTTTGGGGCTCTTACGCACAACGAAAAGGACAGTTCATTGATCGAAAGAAACATCTTGTGTTGCAGACATCGCATCCTTCGCCGCTGTCTGTTTACCGTGGTTTTGACGGATGCGGACATTTCTCGGCGGCCAATAGCTATCTTGTACAACATGGTCAAACACCTATAAACTGGTAAATATGAAAAAACTATTGCTCATAGATGCCTACGCGATGATTTTTCGCGCGTATTATGCTTTCATTCGCGCTCCGCGCATGAATAGCAAAGGAGAAAATACCTCTGCCATCTTCGGCTTTGCGGTTACGCTCGATGACCTGATTCGGAAGATCAATCCGACCCATGTGGGTGTGGCTTTTGATCCCGCAGGAGGAACTTTCCGTCATGAAGCCTTTGAGCAATATAAGGCACAGCGTCCTGAGACACCGGAAGACATTCGAAAAGCCGTTCCGGTGATCAAGCAGTTATTGGAAGCGATGAATATTCCCGTGCTGGAAGTGCCCGGTTTTGAGGCGGATGATGTGATAGGAACGTTGGCGCATCAGGCCGAGGATGCAGGATTTGAAGTATATATGGCTACGCCGGATAAAGACTATGGTCAACTTGTCTCTAACCATGTGTTTATGTATCGGCCGCGTCATACCGGAGGGTTTGAACTGATGGGCCCGCAAGAGGTGTGTGCTAAATATGGCTTGCAGCGCAAGGAGCAGGTGATTGATTTGTTGGGACTGATGGGCGATGCCAGTGATAACATTCCCGGATGTAAAGGAGTGGGAGAGAAAACGGCAGTAGCGCTGCTGCAACAGTTTGGCTCAATAGATAACATGTTGGCCAATACCGACCAGATAAAAGGTGCGCTTCGTCAGAAAGTGGAGTCCCAGACGGAAGAGATTAAGTTCTCCCGTTTCTTGGCAACTATCCGCACAGATGTCCCTATCACGTTGGATGAAAGCCTGTTGACGAAAAAAGAGCCGAATATAGAAGCACTTACTGTGCTCTATCGCGAATTGGAGTTCAATACCTTATTGCGTAAGATTTCCCCTTCTGCTCCAACGGCACCCGCTGCACCGACCACTCCGTCCCGTTCGGCCAAAGCTGTTCCCGCAGACCCGTCTCAATTGGATCTTTTTGCTTCCTTCGAAGCGCCTGCTGCTGAACCTGCACCGGCCGCTTACGATACCATTGAAAATAGGTTATGCCAATATCTGCTGAATCCCGAAGTGGCCTTTAATCCCTATAAGGAACCGGATTGGGATGCGCTGAAAGCAGACACCGACTTATGGAATCTGTACAACGAAGTAGAACTCCCGTTAGTCGAAGTCTTACGGGAGATGGAGAAAGCCGGAGTGCGCGTGGATGCAGAGAAACTCAAGCAAGCCGAACAGGTGTTAACGGTCGAATTAAACCAGCTGGAACAACGTATTTATGACTTGGCCGGTGAGAAGATTAATATCAATAGTCCGCGCCAAGTAGGAGAATTGCTTTTTGATAAACTCAAACTGGATACTAAGGCCAAGAAATCTAAAACCGGTCAGTATTCCACTTCCGAAGAAGTACTGGTCGCATTGAAGGATCGTCATGCGATTGTTGGACTAATCCTAGACTTTCGTGCTACTCAAAAGCTGATCAACACCTATATTTCAGCTTTGCCGGGATATATTGCGGAGGATGGTAAGATTCATACTACCTATAACCAGACCGTAACGGCTACAGGACGACTCTCCAGTTCGAATCCTAATTTGCAGAACCTACCCATCCGTTCGGAACGGGGACGTTTCATTCGTGAAGCGGTTATTCCGGATGAGGGATGTCGGTTCTTGAGTGCGGACTATAGTCAGATAGAGTTGCGATTAATGGCGCATTTTAGTCAGGATGCTCATATGTTGGCGGCTTTTCGCAACGGACAAGATATCCATGCCGCTACAGCCGCACGTATCTACGGTCTGCCGATAGAGCAAATCACCAAGGACCAGCGGCGCAAAGCCAAAACAGCTAATTTTGGTATCATCTATGGCATCTCTGCTTTTGGATTGGCGCAGCAATTGGATTGCTCCCGCGCTGAGGCGAAACAACTTATAGACGACTATTTTGCCGCTTTCCCGAGTGTCATCCGTTATATCGAGTCGCAGAAAGAACTCGCGCGTCAACGCGGGTATGCGGAGACGCTTTTCGGCCGCAAACGCTATCTTCCGGATATTAACTCCCAGAATGCGACAGTACGTTCCTTTGCGGAACGAAACGCTGTCAATGCCCCGATACAAGGAACGGCTGCGGATATCATTAAAATGGCGATGGTAAGTATCCATCGGCGGTTGAAAGCAGAGGGTCTGCAAGCTCAGATGATCATGCAGGTACATGACGAACTGAACTTTAACGTACCTGTTGCCGAAGTGGATCGGGTGCGCGAGATAGTGGTCGGTGAAATGCAGAATGCCGTTCATTTGTCCATTCCTTTGATTGCTGAATGCGGAGTAGGAGAAAACTGGCTTGAAGCTCATTAATATCATATTGGCAATTCGTATTCTCTGTATCGGGAATAGTTTCTCGTGGGATGCCGTGGAGCAAGAACTTGTTCCGCTGTGTGAGGCGTCGGGAGTAGAAGTGGAAATCCATAATTTGTATTATGGAGGCTGTTCCTTGGAACAACATGCGCAATTTCTTTTGCTCGATACGGCTGCCTATTCCCATCGTGTGTGCACGAATGCGACCCCGCGCGTTATACAAGATACCATTTCCCTTCGACAAGCGCTTCAAAACGGCACATATGATTATATCTCTCTTCAGCAAGCCAGCCATGACAGCGGAATACGTTCGTCATACGAACCTTGGCTCGGCATGCTGATAGACACCGTGAAATCGTATCAGCCGGATGCGCAACTATGTTGGATGCAAACTTGGGCATATAGTCAGAATGCTACTCACTGGGCCTATCCTCTTTATCAAAATGATCAGCAAACCATGTACGACAGCATCGTGGCTTGTCTGCAGATACCTCTTGCGCATCAATTACTTGTTCTTCCCTGTGGTGCAGCAATTCAGTTGGCTCGCAAAACGAAACTGGGGGATACGCTCTGCCGCGACGGATATCATCTCAATTATGTATATGGTCGTTACACCGCCGCGTGTGTATGGTATGAATATATCACCGGTAAGGACGTGCGAAAAAATAAATATAGAAATACGCAAATGACCGGTCAACAACGTCGATGGACGCAAAAATCGGCACATCAGGCTATCCAAAATGCTAAAAATGCACTTTTTTAGAAAAAAGTTGCTAAAAAATTTGCGTATATCAAAAAAAAGCAGTACTTTTGCACTCGCTTTTGAATCGAAGGCACCTTGGTGCCGAGAAAATCGCTTCTTAAGCGCTTTTGAAAAGAACAACCCTTGGTGCGGTAGTTCAGTTGGTTAGAATACCGGCCTGTCACGCCGTAGGTCGCGAGTTCGAGTCTCGTCCGCACCGCCTCTTTTCATAGAGAATGACCAGCGAAAGCTGGTTAACTTTTCAAAAGCAATGGTCCATTAGCTCAACTGAATAGAGTACCACACTACGGATGTGGGGGTTGCAGGTTTGAATCCTGCATGGATCACATGAGTTAACTGAAAAATGCGTCTGAAAAATTACTTTCAAGCGCATTTTTTTGTTAAGGTTTGTAAGCTGTCACACCGAAGGGTGACGGATTACGAAGAAATCCTGCAAAATATGCGAGTTATAGTTCAACGTTGTTCGCGCGCGGAGGTGCGCATAGAAGGAGAAGTAGTAGGTGCTATCCGGCGCGGTTTTATGCTGCTGGTGGGTATAACGGACGGAGATATGCGTGCGCAAGCCGATCTCTTGGCTAAAAAAGTAGCCCAGATGAGAGTGTTTGAAGATGCAGATGGAAAAATGAATCTGGGGCTCAAGGAGGTTGGCGGCGCTATTTTGAGTATATCGCAATTTACCCTTTATGCGGATTGCCGCAAAGGTAACAGACCGAGTTTTATTCGTGCAGCGCGTCCTGAAGTGGCGGAGCCGCTATACGAGTATTTCAATAGCGTGTTGCGCGACAAATATGATCTGCACGTTGAGACCGGCCGTTTCGGCGCCGATATGAAAGTGGACTTTATTAATGACGGACCCGTGACAATTATTTTGGACTCTTCTGCCATTTTGGCAGATAATATGCCTATGGCATAGTAGTTGTTCTACGTCGCATAGACGTTAATTATATGGATTATGAAAAAAGAACAGATAGAAGAGCAAGTAGAGAATCAGGAGCAGGAACTCCAAGAGCAAGTCGAGGAAACGCAAACCCCGACCACCGAAGAGTTGGAAGCACGAATTGCGGAATTGGAGGATAAGAACCTGCGTATGATGGCGGAGTTTGATAACTATCGTCGTCGTACCAATAAGGAGAAACTGGACTTGATGGCTACGGCCGGAGAGGGCATCTTTAAAGAGATGTTACCTTTGATAGACGATTTTGAACGTGCTACTGAGGCTATGAATAAAACCGATGATATTGAGGCTGTGAGGGAAGGAATACGTCTGATTCAGCAGAAGTTTATATCCTTCTTGGACAAGCAAGGTGTGCATGCCATTGAAACCGAAGGAGTCGATTTTAATACGGATGAGCATGAGGCGGTTACTACTTTTGCTGCTGGTGAGGAGCAGAAAGGGAAAGTAATTGACTGCACCCAGCGTGGCTATAAATTGGGAGATAAGGTCATTCGGTTTGCCAAAGTAGTCGTAGGAGAATAATGCTAAACCTTAAAATGAAATAGTCTTATGGCAGAGAAAAGAGATTACTATGAAGTGCTGGGTGTGGAGAAAACAGCCAGCGCAGAAGAAATAAAAAAGGCCTATCGCAAGAAAGCGATACAATACCACCCTGATAAAAACCCGGGCGATAAAGAGGCTGAGGAGAAATTCAAGGAAGCGGCTGAGGCATACGAAGTGCTTTCTGACCCGCAGAAGCGTCAGCGTTATGATCAGTTTGGTATGGCTGGCATGCAAGGTGCAGGCGGATTCTCAGGAGGCGGAATGTCCATGGAAGATATCTTCTCGCATTTCGGTGATATCTTTGAGGGAGCAGGATTTGATCTCGGCGATATCGGAGAGATGTTTATGGGCGGTCGCGGCCGCAGTCGTGGCTCGCGTGTGCAGCGCGGTAGTGATATGCGCGTTAAAGTGCGTCTGACGCTTGAGGAGATTGCGAAAGGATGCGAGAAGAAGATAAAGGTACGTAAACTCGTTGCTTGTGGTGATTGCCATGGCACCGGAAGCCAAGATGGTACTACGGAGACCTGTCCGACCTGTAAGGGTTCAGGACGAGTCATTCGCCAGCAGCGTGGCATCTTCGGTATGATGCAAGTGCAGGCGGATTGCGATACCTGTAACGGCGAAGGACGTATCATCAGGAATAAATGTCCGAAATGCGGTGGTCAAGGTGTGGTTCGCGATGAAGAGATTATTACCATCACGATTCCTGCCGGTGTGGCCGGCGGTATGCAGTTGACCGTCCCGGGTAAAGGAAATGCAGCGCCGCACGGCGGTGTAGCCGGTGATCTGCTCGTGCTGATTGAGGAAGAAGAGCACAAAGATTTCGTTCGTCAAGAGAGCGATTTGGTATATAACTTACTGCTTGATATGCCTACGGCTGTATTAGGCGGACAGGTGCAAATACCTACACTTACGGGCGATGTGAAGATTACCATCACGCCGGGTACACAGCCGGGTAAGGTATTACGTATGCGAGGCAAAGGACTACCGCGTATTGACCAGTATGGACGTAGTTACGGCACAGGCGATTTGCTCATCAATGTAGGGGTATATATCCCGGAGAAACTCAATAAAGAAGAACGCAAACTAATTGAGCAATTGCAAGATAGTCCGAATATAGCTCCGGGAGCAGGAGAGAAAAAGAGTTTCTTCCAGAATTTATTCGGCTGCTGATAACGCCAATGTATGGATGAGAAAAGGCGACATAAGAATAGAAGCTTAGGATGTATAGTCCTCTTTCTCTTCGGCGCCTTTTTATCACTCATCAGGTCGGAAGCGCCTGTTTTTGCGGCTGATTTGAGCCAACCCACCGGTATCGCTCCTGCATATTTTGGACCGAATGCTTTTCCCGTTCCGGAAATGACGGACGGGCGGACTGACAGCCATCTGCGCCTGGAAATGGCGGCGGATGGCTATTTTGCACAAAACGGTTCAGCCCGTACGGCGGATATCTTCGCGCGTGTACGCGTCCCTTTGTTTACGCGTTGGGCGGATCTGACGGTTTGGATGCCGATATATGAATGGTATTGCCAAGAGGACGGAGCAGGCAGCGGCGCCGGGGATGTGTATATCTCTACGGATATTCAGATCCTGCATAACGAATGGTTCCATACGAAGAAAGCGCCCTGGATTCCTCAAGCGACGCTTCGCCTGGCCATGAAGACAGCCAGCGGAGGTCAGTTTGAACGCAAACGTCATTATGACAGCCCCGGCTATTTCTTTGATTTGGGCATCGGCAATTCGCTCTACCGGAGCGGTTGGGAGTTCCGCTTGGCGGGGTCGGTCGGTTTTCTATGCTGGCAGACGGATAACGGGCGCCAGAATGATGCAGTGATGTATGGTCTGCAGGCAATGGCAAAGCACCCGAACGTGTCGCTCTCGGTGACTTGGAACGGATATACAGGATGGGAAAAGCACGGCGATGCCCCGATGCAGATCAGCGCAAAAATAGCCGGACATGTAAAAGGTTTTGAGCCTTTTATCCAATACCGGTACGGCATTCGCGATTATGGATACCATCAAGTGCGCGCTGGTTTGGCTTACCATATAGATATACTTCGGAGAAAACAATAGATCTATGAAACATCATTATCTCTTTCTGCTGCTTGTGGCGATGCTCTGCGCTCCGGACTTGATTGCAAATGATAGTATCAAGGCGGATGGCTTCTGGACCCGCTACAGCCGTACACCTCGGTATATCCCTGTAGATAGCGCTTTTGAGACTCGCTTGCAGGAAAGAGCAAACAGGCCTGTGCAATTTCTCTATGATGTGGATTTTACAACGTATTTTGATAACCGCGAATATCGCTCACCCTACCAGATCCCGCAGACGATTTTCAATTTCCGGCTGTCTCCGGAGATCGGTGTCCGGATTCTTGACCGGGCAGGCGGTCGTCATGAATTAGTGGCGGGCGTGAGTTATACCCAGCGTCTGGGTGGGGACTGGCGCGATGTGCAGTTCGACCCGATTGCATATTATCGCTTCCGCTACAGGGGATTCACGGTTGGCTTGGGAGCTATACCGTACACTCAGCGGATAGCCGCGATGCCGGATTGGCTGTTATACGACTCTGTCGCCTATATGCATCCGAATATACAAGGTGCTCACATGGCTTATCAGGATGAACGGGGATTTGTGGAATTGATGTGCGATTGGCGCGGGGCGCAGACGCCGGAGAGACGTGAGATGTTTCGCGTCCTTGTCAATGGGCAGTACCGGTATAAATGGCTACAGGCAGGTGGTTTGGCGCATCTGAACCACAAGGCTTCTTTTGCCTCTCCCAACCATGAGTATGTGATGGATGACATACATCTGAATGGCTTTGTGGGGGCGGATCTCACTCGCTATACTCCTCTTGACTCCTTGTCTGTTCGAGCCGGTTATATCTTCGGATGGCAACGTGACAGATCGGTGAATGAGAGTTTCTTTAATCACGGCGCGCTCATTGAGTTGTATGCCAACTGGTGGTTTATAGGTCTGAAAAATACCTTGTATGTGGGCGATAACATGCAGCCTCTCCGCCCGCGAAATGCGTATCTCTGTCTGGGAGATCCGTTTTATCAGAGCCGACTCTATAACCGCACGGATATCTTCGTCTATCTCTATCGCGCTTCGTTCGTGAATGTCTATTTCTCATGGAATATGCATTACGACACTCACCGCCTGCAGCACCAGCAGCAGGTCATTGTACGGTTTGAGTTGGAACCGTTGATGCATCAGTTGGCAGGGTCTAGACAGGTGTATCTGCGCGGTATGTTTGATAAATAAGCGGTGTATAAGTCAGGCAATAAAGCCAGCAGAACAGATATAATCCTTTCCCGATATAGAGCGTGGGTTCCAGTACGGAGAAAATCACAAAAATCACCCATGCTATACCTCCCCAATAATTTCTGGTTCGCAGGCATCGGATGGCTGTGAAGATGAATAATGTTGCCGATAAGATTGCGGCCAGCAAGCCGCCGTGTGCCCAGTCTGCCAACCACTGGTTGTGCGGCAGCATACGTGTTTTGACCGGCCAGTCGGTCACTTCTCGTTCAGGGGCGATATAACCGACATGGGGCCAGTACTCTTTACCTATCGTATGGCATATCTCTATAGGGTTCAATGCTCCCGCTCCTGCGCCGGTTAGAGGCTTTTTCTGTATATATGCCCACGTGTCGGCATAGAGGGAATGACGAATGTCGTCTCGGCCATATTGCCGCCAGAAGTCTCCTGTTGCAGCCATCCCAATGATGCCTGCAAGGATAATAACCGCCGTAGCGCCGATGCGCCACCGGCGGGAAGGCATGAGGTATAGAATATATCCTGACAACAAAATTCCCGAATATATAATACCCATTCGCGATTCCGTCAGAAGAGTCAGTAATAGCCCGCCGCTCCATATAATCCACCATACGGGGGCTGGCTCTTTCTGTTCTTTGCGCAGCCATGTGGCGATTCCTCCTGCCATGAAAATGGGCAGCAGGTTATACGAAGGATGCGCATATCCGTTTGTCATTCCCCCCAGGAAACGGAATACCCATTGGTAGATATACCTGTTCTCTACATCGGTCTTGCGCAGAATAGGCCAATCCCACGGCATGATATGCGTCTCTTGGCAGCTGATCAGCCACGATACAACCGCCACGCCGATAAAGATACAAGTGGCCCGGCAGAACGTGCGTAATAGTGTGATTAACTCCTCTTTCTCCATCCGTATGACACAGGCTGTTAGGGCGAACAGTACCATCGGCAAACCGTTGTCAATGATGAAAATCATACCTTTGCGCGGGGATGCGGACCATAGTAGGCTCAAGGCGAACCATAGGCTATAGGCAATACTGATAATCAGGATAGGCGTCGCCTTGAAAGCCGGTTTGGTACAAAGGATATATACCGCTAAAGAAAGTGCCGTCAGCCCTGCGCAGATATACATCACGGAGGGTATATGCAGAATCGTGATGCCCGTCAGTGACAGCATTGCCAGCAGCCATTGCCGACTCCAATCCGTTCTCTTCCAAGGCGTTCGTGCCGTCTGCACAAACCACGGGATATAGATGCAGCACCCTAATATGGTCAGTAATAGATCTTTCATTTACGGCTTTTGAGATAGCGGATAAACATTTGTGTCTTGCGCCATAGGTTCAGTGGTTTCCGTGCCAGTCGTCCCTGATAATGCGCTGCAAAATCATCAATGGCTTCCAGCACGCGCATGGAGTTCAGTCCGTCGCGGTGAGCCTCGTGATAAGCGGTATAACGGTCAATGGCACCCATTAGTTCTTCCGGCCTTTGCAACGCACGATGAATGGCTTCGCCGATTTCCTCTGTATGTTGCACATCGATCAGGTAGTCGCCGGGATGGGTGTTCCGCAGGGTCACAACGGGCTTGCGGGTCATCAGGTATTCTACGATCAAGCTGCTGCTGTCGCATAGCAGCACATCTGTCTGCCGGAAGGTTTTTATTCCTTCGTTGATACGCTGAAAACGGACATTGGGATGCCTCTTCTCCAGTTGCCGGTATTCCTCTAACAGCACCGGATCGGTCAGAAGCGGATGAAACGTAATAATCCAGTCCCATTCTTCACTCTGTGCCAATCGGTCTATTGTAGGTGCCATCTCCCAGGCGGAAGAGATCCCTTTTGAGAAGGTCGGCGCATAGAGGATGCAGGGGCGCGTACGGTGCGGCTCCGGCTCTTGGAGCATAAAACTGTCGGCTTTGCACCAACCCGTTTCGTATATCTTGAAATAGCGGTTCCGGTCGGCTAATTCGTTAAAATAGGGAGTGCTACTCGGGCCCTGTGTGCAGTAGATATCCCACCACCCGCGAAGCGTAAAATGGTCGTCTATCTCCTCAATACGCTTGCGCATCGGGTAGCCGTGGAACACTTCCACCTTGATTCCGGGGAAGAACGGATAGACCCAGTTCCCGGGCGCAATCACAGCGATAGGTCGGAAACGCTTCACCTCGGCGAGGTTATACAGCCGTTGCTCATCCTCGGTGCGCAGATCCGGACAACTGTATTCAATCCACCAGGCTGCTTTATCGCCACGCTTGCGGATAGCCTCCTCCAGCGGACGGAGAATGCTGAAGGCATAACTATGGGATGCAAAAAGCAGGTAATGTTTCATGATAATGTGGCTGTAAAATCAAATGGGTATTGGGTTCCATCCAAATCGTGGTGGATAATCTCGTTGCTTAGGTGGTGACGGCGTGCAAATCTCTGCCAGAACCTTTTCCTGTATTGTCTCATCGCTTTTTCGTACGGCGCTGTCTCTTGTGCACCGCGTGCTTTCGCATATGTTTGAGCCAGAAAGGTGGCAGCGTCCGGCTGCATCCATAGACCGCTCATCTCTTTCAAACCTCTCCGAATACTCACTCTTCCGCATCGCATTCTGTTGGTGTCTACCAAGATGAACCCTTGCTCTGTCTGAAGAATATTGCCGGGAGTGTAATCCCGCATTCGTAGCCCCTTCTCATGCATTTGGGCGGTCATGACGGCAAACTGCTCTATCGCATTCCGGATCTTTCCCAGAGGCTGGTTACCCCATTCGTAAAGCGTCCGTCCGGGGTGGTACAGGCAGATATAGTAACTCTCCCGAATGCCCCATGGGCGGTTGTTCTGAATATACGCCACGGGTTCGGGAGAAAGCATTCCTGCTTCTCGTAACCGTTCGCTGTTGCACCACGCCCGCAGACCCTTTGGAGCACATAGATAGCGGTAAGCAAAGCTCTTGAACAGGTTGGGGGTGCCGTATTTTTTGATACAGAGAGTTACTCCGCCGGTCTCCACTATGTATAGCCGGTTGCGCCCGCGGTGAATCAGCGTGCCTTCGGCGATCAACTTCTCGCAGTCCTCTAATCGGCTGCGTAGCCGTTCATATGCGGGGTTCAGTCGTCTAATCATAGATCTTATGTATTATCTCCTCGGGGGCTATATTCATACACCGGTAGTCGCCGAACCGGCAGGTTTTATTGCCATATACAGAGCAAGGACGGCATTTCAGATCGAGCTGAACGCAGTCGCTTTCTTGCTGCCCTATACCGCAAAAACCGGCATACGGATGGGTTGCTCCCCAGATGGATATTACGCGTGTCCTTGCCAGCGATGCCAGATGCATGTTCGCACTGTCCATACTGACCATCACACGCAACCCGCGGATGAGTTCCAACTCCTGCACCAGACTGTATTGGCCGGCAACGGAGACCACACCCGGATATTTCGCCGCCCATGCTTCCAGAACTTCTCTTTCCTTCCGGCCTCCGCCGAAAAGAACCACTTTCTCGCCTTTCTTACTCAGTATCTCCACCACTTTCTCCATCCGGTCCAGAGGGTATATCTTTCCCTGATGGGCGGCAAAGGGTGCGACACCGATTCCGTTTCCTCCTGTGTGCTGAGGCATAATGCAGGATGCCTCGGAATAGAGCAGAGGAAATCCTAATTTTTGTAACACATCAGTGTATCGTACTGTGGTCGTTTTCAGCGGTTTATGAACCATTCCATGGGCCAATAAAAACTTGTTTATCCGTCCTTTATGAATCGTCCGTACGCGTGCCCCGCGAAGAGCCATCTTTATTCGTATATACCGGCTCCGCCATACGCCGTGCATATCGGCTACGTAGTCGTATCGGTCCAAACCGCCCGCTATCTCCCGCAACGATGTCTGGTGTATATCTACGCCGTGAAACCGCACATTATCCGGCATGCAGGCAAAGAGATCCGCCATCCGCTCTTGCGACAGAACCGTAATCTCTACTTCAGGATATTGTTCTGCCGTAGCGCGTACGATAGGCGCAAGCATCGCCACATCGCCTAACGCGGAAAATCGTATGACCAGTAGTCGTTTCACTTCTTGCCGTATAAAACGGGGTTGAGGGTGGGGTCGTTATACATCTTCATTTGACGATATACTTTCATGATCCGTCGGCCTGCAGCATAGTCGTCCAACAACTGGCTGATGGAGGTCGTCATGTCGGATAACTGCTCTTTGAGTATAGTCATCTTAACCGCACATTTGTCGTGCTGCTCGGCGCTGACATCCGTTCGGTCCACCTGCTCCTGCATATGCCATAGTTTGACATGCAGAATGCTCAGTCGGTCTATTGCCCATGCCGGACTCTCGGTGTTGATACGTGCGTCCGGATGCGGCTTTATGTCGTGGAATAGCTCCCAGAAATAACTGTCAATCCGTTCTACGAGATCCGTGCGGTCCTGATTGCTCTTGTCTATCCTCCGTTTCAGCGCCAGTGCCTCCACCGGATCAATATGCGGGTCGCGGATGATGTCTTCTAAATGCCATTGAACGGTGTCAATCCAGTTTTTGAGGTACAGGTCATGCTCGATCGTGCCGGCTTCGTACGGATTGCGGATAGGCGCATCTACATCGTCGGTGCAGTGGTAATCTTTGACTGCCTGAGCAAAAATCAGGTTGCTTTTCTCTGTGAAATTCATATTCAGTACTGTTTTATTAGTCCTTGTTTGGTAATAGTCAGCATGGCGCTAAAGCGGTTTCCCCATTGGGTACCGCAGTCTGCGGCAAGACGCAGACCGAACTCCAGTCCCCAGGCTTGTCTCACTTGTTTTTTTACTTCCGCCATCAGCGCTGTGTTATGACTTTTCTCTTCGTACCAATCGTCCGTTTGGTATCGGCCGTAGTTACGGGCATAGGTGGCCATCAGGGCATAGCGAAACCCGTATATGTCGCCGCCTACGCCTATATGCCATGCCTGAACACGGTTGTTGAGGGTCTGGGTATCCGTTCCGGCGGAATAGAGCGGCGAGGTAATCAGCGGTGTGCCGATCGAGTAGCCGTAATAACTCCATCCCTGTCTGTAAACGCCGTTGCGGTAGTAGTCGTCTCTGCCGGCATAGATAATACCGTCCTGGTCGTGCATCGGACCGGACTGATCGGTGGTGTTGATATATTCCATGTTCACGCATTGGATGAACGGCCATCGTTCTTGCTCCATGGATATTCCCCATCGTCCGTCGGACAGATTCTGCCCGCGACCGATAAAATTGAAGTTGTCTTCCAGAAGATTCTGCCAATAGCCTTTGATATGCCATCCTTTCCCTTGTAGGGTCAGTGCCAACTGTTGGCTGCCCAGGTGATTGCCTTGCGCGTTAAAACTCTCGTTATAGGAATGGCCGCCGCTGTGGGCTAAAAACACATTCTTAAAACTGTGCAGATCGTTGCCTAAGTCGTTACCGGCTGCGTCATATCCTCCCCATTGGGCGGCGTGGTGGAACTCATAACTGATATTCACCGGTAACCTACCTCCTAACTGAGCGCCAGCGTACTTGTAATGCAGCATACTATTGTGAACAGCAATATTATCGGTCAGCCAGGCGTGTGTCAAGCCTCCTTTTATCTCCAGATAACCGAATAATCCCGGTATGGGGGTCCATCGGTCTATTCCGATGTGTAGTGTGGGCATGGAGGGTGCGTTGTGGGAGAGCAGTAAACTTCCTGTTCCTAAAGGGGTGTCCATATGGTCACTCACCGGCATTACTCCGGCGGAGAAATCAATGATGTACAACCGCACATGGGCATAGCATTGGCGGATGATAACGCTACCCTGCTTGCCTCGGTAAACGGGGAAACGCCCTTGTCCGTTTCCGTATATTGCTTCGTCTAACGGGCTGTGTATCATCCCGGTGATGTCGATCGCTCCGTCGTAGTCATACCATCGGCGCGGACGGGTGGCGGGCTTAATGATGGCGGCTCGCAGACTGCCGCTGAATGGCGTAATGGCAGTCGCGCCTTGTTCGTTCTCGCTGATCATCGAAGCGCTGACCCTGCCGCTTCCGGCGGTGGCGGAGAGGCCTGCCAGATATATGAGGCTGTCTCTGTCCGTTGTGTCCGGTTCTGCCATCGGCAACGGCCACCAGTTCCAACTCATGCCAGCAATGCTGCATAGCAGTAATATGACCAATAGCCCTTTTCTCATAATGCAATGCGGTATAGTTCTGCGCAGGGGTGGTTATTGCGGTCGTTCCCTAATCCGATATACAGATATCCGTCGATCACCCATCCTGTCATGTTCTCTCTTCCGCCGTCCGGCAGATGTCCGATCCGCGTCCATCGGTCTTTCTCGGGGTCATAACGCAGGATGTCATCATAGAGCATTCCGGTGGTCAGCGTGCCGCCGTAGTAATGCCCGCCTGCGATATAGATCGACCGGTCGTCGGTGGCGGCAACGGCGTTATGGCGTTTCCCGTTGAGAGGGGTGCATCGGTGCCAGATCACACTGTCGTCCCTGCACTCTGCTTCTACCCAGAAATCTTCACTGGTGCGGAAATAACCGGAACCGATATAAAGCCTGCCTCCGCAGACAGCTCCCGTAATACTGTTGGCGCGGGGAGGGTAGGAGGCCATACGGGCTAACCCGTCTGCCATCTTCGTCCATTCGTCGGTCTGCGTGTCGTACCGGAAGATCCACCGCTCGAAATTCTGCTTGCCCCCGTAGCATGCGTATACATATCGCTCGTCAGCGGCGACTGCCGGACCTACCGTGCGGTCGGATGGATAGTCTGCCATGGTGTCCCATTGGTTTGTGGCAGGAGTCCATCGCCACCATTGTCGTATATAGGTGCTGTCAATCAGCACTTTGCCGTTCATCCCCAACCCCATGTATACCTGATCGCCTACCGTCGCTGCGCGTGGACGGATGCAGGGCTTGAGTGCCGTTTCGCCTAAATCGCTCCATTCGTCTCTCTGCGGGTCGTAGCAATAAAGGTGATTAGTGGGCGTATAGCTGTTGGTTCGGCCGCCGATGACATAACCCTTCCCTTCATAGGCAAAGCACCCTGCCGAACTGATCGCAACGGGAGCTTCGCTGCATCTCTCTATGCTTCGAAGATCCTCCGTTATGTCCGGTTGTCCGCACGAACAAAGCACAACGGATGCCAATAGCACTATATAATTTTCAATTCTCAATCTACCCTTGTCTTTTTCTTCAATTCGAAATCACGTCCGAGGTAGTTCTGCCGAACTATCGGGTTGGCGGCTAACTCTTCCGGCGTACCATGGAAGAGGATCTTTCCTTCGAAGAGCAGGTATGCGCGGTCAGTGATCATCAGCGTCTCATCGACGTTATGGTCCGTAATAAGAATGCCGATATTCTTGTCCTTCAGTTGCCAAACGACATCTTGTATCTCCTGTACGGCAATAGGGTCAACACCTGCGAATGGCTCGTCGAGCATCACGAACTTCGGTTCTATAGCCAAACAACGCGCGATCTCTGTTCTGCGTCGTTCGCCCCCACTGAGTCGGTCGCCTAAGTTCTTGCGCACGTGCGCTAAGTTGAACTCTTTGATGAGTTGCTCCAGTTTCTCGGCCTGGTATTCCTTACTGAAGTCGGTTAATTCCAACACTGAGCGGATGTTATCCTCCACGGTCATCTTACGAAACACACTCGCCTCTTGCGGCAAGTAGCCGATACCCATCTTCGCCCGTTTATACATCGGGAAAGAAGTGATGTCCTGGTCGTTTAGAAAGATACGACCGTTGTTCGCTGTAATAAGACCGGTGGTCATATAGAACGTCGTGGTCTTTCCGGCACCGTTGGGACCCAACAAACCGACGATCTCGCCTTGTTCCAACTCGATAGACACATCGTTCACTACGGTTCGTTTACCGTATTTCTTCACCAGGTGTTCTGTTCTCAGTTTATCCATAATGCTACCGGACAGTGATCCGAATGCACTGCCTCTGTTAAGATTTTACCGTCTTTCAGTCGTTCTCGCAAACTCTCTGTTACCCAAAGATAGTCGATGCGCCAGCCTACGTTACGAGCCCGTGCTCCGGCGCGCCAACTCCACCAACTGTATCGCTCCGCACTCTGGTCGAACACACGGAAACTGTCCACCAATCCGCTGGCCTCCCAGCGATCCATCCATTCGCGTTCTTCGGGTAAGAAACCCGATACACCGATTTGACGCTCCGGATGGTTGATGTCAATTGGTTTATGACAAATGTTATAATCTCCGCATATAATCAGGTTCGGTCGCTCTTTGCGCAGGTCATTGACCCAAACCAAGAAATCCTCCAGAAACTCCATCTTGAAGTCCTGGCGGATGTCTCCGGTCGTACCGCTGGGAATATAAACGTCCACTACGGTGATGTCACCGAAGTCTGCTCTTATCACACGTCCCTCGCGGTCATATTTGGGATTTCCCATACCTACTACTACGCGGTCGGGTTCGATACGCGTGAAGATGGCTACCCCCGAGTACCCTTTCTTTTCCGCCGAGTGGATATAACTGCGGTAGCCTAACTCCTGCAGCGCCATCACGTCGATCTGTTCCGGTTGAGCTTTGCTCTCCTGGATACAGAAGACATCGGGCTGCTCAACTGCCAGCCAGTCGAGCAAACCCTTGTTGATGGCTGAACGAATGCCGTTCAGATTATAACTGATGATCTTCATAGATTAAAGACGGTTGCCTAAAATATCGTATTTCTTGCCGTCGCGGAAGATGACTACACGACCGTTCTCAATTTGCTTAACGGCTGCCGCTGCGGCTTCTACGTTCTCTACGTCTAAGTTAATAGTGGCTCCGCCGCCGTTGACATCAAAGGTGATGACACCCTCTGTCGTCAACGCGATGTTGGTCACCTGATAGTTGGTGTTCATTGTGAACTCTGTGGCACCTACCGGATACAGGTCTGTCGATTTATCCGAAGAAGAAGACGTGTTGGTCCTTGCTTCGATCAGATCCACACCCATGCTATTGGCGTAGTTGTTCACCGTGTTGTTTTTCCATTTACTTGCACTCCATTTAATTTTGGTGATCATCAGACCGGAGCCCTTGAGGTACTTGTCCCACCCCGTATGTTTACGGTTCTCAAACATATAGAACGTATTCGGACTCGGGGTAAGGATATCACTGATAGCATCACCGTTCTCCGTCATATATACTGCGCCTGCAGTCTCCACCATCGGCGGCAGAATGACAGAAGCGTCTTGATTTACCAAACGCGGTTGGAACCAACCCATGAACCAACGCTCGTAAGCCGAGTAGTTAGGAGGTGTGTTGCCGTTGTTGTTATAGGATCCGTAATCCATGATATCCCAACTACCCAACGTACGATGGGAGGCATCTTGGGTGGTAGCATAGAAATCCGGTAAACCCATCACGTGACTGAACTCATGGCAGAACGTACCAATACCGTCGCGTTTGCGGGTTCTATATTCCTTCTCGTTCAGACAGCAGTAGTGATCTACCGTCTTGCCGTCCAACTTAAAGGACTTACCCGTGTAACGCAACTCATATTGGTGCGGCCAAATCGTGTTCGCCGGAGCATTACTTGCTTCGCCATAGCCGGCATAGAGGATAACTACCCAGTCCACGCAGGTGTCATTGTTGAAGTCGTACTTGCTGAAGTCGATGCCTTGATCATGGGCTAACTTACAAGCCTCAACAACCAACTCATCGGCGTGTTTGTCATCGCCGTTATAGTCGTTCTCACCATAATAAGACATCGGTTTGCTAACCTTTACCGGACCGACCACGTCGATTTGCAGGTCGTATTGTCCCCAACTCTGGTCCATGAAATACTTATGAATCGAACCCGTAGCACCGTTGTAGGTGTAGTTCTCACCCATCGCCCATTCAGTCATCTCTGCATTCGTAGCTTCGAAGTCCAGGTCAGAGAAACTTACCAAAATAACGGCTCCACGCGGAGCAAGAAGACGGCCTGTTCCGGTTTCTGCCTTTGCACGACGTACTTTTGCGCGGTTACCTTCCGTCTTCGCGCTCATACGGAGGGCTTTCTTCTCTACAGAGATAGGAAGCAAAGTCTCTTCGTCCAGCCAATTACCCTCCTCATCGGTGATATAGTGATAGCACTCGTCTCCTTGTAAGAAGACTGTTTTTTCGGTACCGTCAGCTGCTGTGCGAACAACACCGCCACGACGAGCCGGTACAGCCATAACTGCTATTGCTATCCCGGCAACGAACAGAGTTGTAAAAATCTTTTTCATGTTATTGTATTACTGTTTTTTTGATTCCTTTTTTGTTCAGCCATTTCACCTCGCATTTACTGCGATCTTCTGCGTTGTGCGCTTTACGACAACTGCTCACCACTTCGCCTTTACGGTTCAGTTTCGCGTATTTCAACCATCCTCTTTTGGTTTCTACGATCTGCCATCCGTCTTCGGTCATCGTGAAATGCGACCATTCGTCGCCACGAAGATACGTACGCAGCGTGTCTCCATTCGGCTGCTCCCGTTCTATCAACCCGCGATACGCAGGTACTCTGGCGGGACTGTCTGCATACACGCCCATCGCCATCATTGCCATCACGGCCACTAATAAAAATGTCTTTTTCATATATTATAAAATCAAAAATCAAAAATCTCCAATCCCGTCAGGGTATATTTCTTTCCCTCGCGGAGAATAATGATCTGCCCGTTCTCCATTCGCTTCTGCACCCCCGCTTCGTCTTCATTCGTCGCTTCGATGGCTAACGGCAAATCTCCGCCTCCGCCATTGAGAAGGAACCGTATCACGCCTTCTTGCTCGGTGATATCCGTCACTTGGAAACCACTCACCTGCGTGAAACTCGTTGCGCCTTCGGGATAGGCATCGCCGGGCTTGCCGAAGAAACCGTTCTTGCGGTTGGTGTCATCCCGCGATGGCGCCAGACCATCCGCTTCGATCAGGTCCACGCCCATTTTCGACGCGCTGTTATTGACCGTATTGCTATTCCAGTTGTTGTATTTGAACTCCAAGCGGGTGATGATCAATCCATGTCCGGGAAGGTAGGTGTCCCAGCCCGTTTGTTGACGGTTCTCGAGAATATAACAGGGTGGGTAGGCCCGTAAAATACTATCCACCGGTTCTCCGCTGTCCGTGATATAACACCCGGCCTTGCTGTTCGAAACGGGCAAGGTCACGTTGGCAGCAGAGCTCAGTAACTGAGGTTCCATCCACCCCATGAACCAGCGCTCGTACACCGAATAGTTAGGAGGCGTGTTCACATCGTTGTTATAGAGGCCGTAGTCCATCAAGTCCCACATGCCTAAGGTCTTATGTAGACTGCCGTCGGTCGTGTACATATCCGGCAAACCCATGATATGGCTGAACTCATGGCAGAACGTACCAATACCGCTGCGTACTTTCGTCACACCGTCAATTTCATTGAGGATGCAGTAGTGATCCACCGTCTTGCCGTTCAATTGAATCGCTTTTCCTGTTCTGCTCAAGTCCGACTGATGAGGCCAGATCGTGTTCGCTGCACCGCCGTCGTTCTGCCCCAAACCGGCAAATAACACCACTACCCAGTCCACTTTGCCGTCATTGTTGTAGTCGTACGGACTGAAGTCCGCTCCCTGCGCAGCGGCTAACTGACATGCTTCCACTACCAGCTCATCCGCATGTTGGTCCGCACCCGTTTTACTGCCATCTTGGCCGTAATACGCCATCTCTTTGCTGACTGTCACAGGTCCATAGACGTCCAACTGCAGGTCGTATTGTCCCCAACTCTGGTCGAAGAAATACTGATGCACCGAACCCGTTGCACCGTTGTAGGTGTAGTTCTCACCCATCGCCCAATCCCTCATCTCTGTTTGAGTGCTGGTAAAAGCCAGGTCCGGATAACTGACCAATATAATCGCCCCGCGAGGCGCTAACAGCGTGTCCAAACCCGTGGTGGCCTGTACGCGCCGAACCTCGCTCTCTGCTCGTAGCTCTTCCTTCTTGGCTCTTCGCGCTGCTGTCAACGGCAGTAAGGTCTTCTCGTCCAGCCAAGTGCCGTCTTCATCCGTCAGGTAATGAAAGAACTCATCGCCATGCTGATAGACGGTTTTCTCTGTGCCATCCGCCAAGGTGCGTACTTGACCGATTCTCCTTGCCGGAGCCGCCATCGCACTAACTGCCACAGCACAACATATCAATATGCCTAAAATCCTTCTCATCTAACTTTTAATTTATATTACATCCGCATTGGCGTATACGACATCTACTTTTCTTCTTTTTGTGCCGCAGTCCGAACTTTTTTAAACAACTCACTTGCGAAGACGAAGTCATTCAGCGCCTCGTTATCGCTCTTCATGATCTCATGCCGCGAACCTTGCCATTCTTTCTTGCCGCCCATGAGGAACAGGATGTTATCGCCGATCTCCATGATGGAGTTCATGTCATGGCTGTTGACGACGGTGCAGATATTATACTCCCGGGTGATGTCCTGAATTAGCGCATCGATCACCAGACTCGTCTTCGGGTCCAAACCCGAGTTCGGTTCGTCGCAGAAGAGGTATTTCGGACCTAAGACAATCGCACGCGCAATAGCTACCCGTTTCTGCTGACCACCGCTGATCTCATTCGGCATCAAGTTCCAAACATGTTCCGGCATCTCCACACGCTGCAGACAGAATGCCGCACGTTCTCGTTTCTCCGCTTCGCTCACATGAGAGAACATCTCCATCGGAAACAGCACGTTCTCCATCACGCTCATGCTGTCGAACAACGCACTGCCTTGGAACAGCACACCTACCTCCCGATGCAACATCCGGATATCTTTGTTACGCATCTCCGCCATGTCACGCCCGTCATAGAGAATCTGTCCGCTGTCCGGGGTGTGTAAACCGATCAAGGTCTTCAGCAACACGGTTTTACCCGAACCTGACTGACCGATGATCATGTTCACTTTGCCATCCTCCATGGTCGTGCTGACGTGGTTCAGCACCACATTCCCGTCAAAACTCTTTACTATATCCTTTACCTCAATCATAACAGCAGTTTACTTAAAATGAGATCCAGGAACAAAATCATGATATTGCTGTTTACGACAGCATTTGTAGAAGCTTTACCAACATCCAGCGCACCACCTCGTACGTTATAGCCGTAGTAACTCGCCATACTCGTGATCACAAACGCAAACACCAGACTCTTGATGATCCCGTACCACACAAAATACGGATTGAACGCGTATTGCACACCTACCAGGTAATCGTGCACCGTGATGATATCCGTGAATGCTCCTACAGCCCAGCCGCCTACAAGACCTATCGCGGTTGAGATGATAACCAGCATCGGCATCATCACCATGAAGGCAATGATCTTCGGCAGGATCAGATAGTTCGCGCTATTCACACCCATGATCTCCATGGCGTCGATCTGTTCCGTGATGCGCATCGTTCCGATCTCCGACGAGATGTTACTGCCTACTTTTCCGGCTAAAATCAAGCATAAGATCGTACTCGAGAACTCCAGTAACAGCGTCTCGCGGGTCAGCAATCCCGTGATATACACCGGCAGGAACGGGTTCTCCGTGTTTGTCTTCGCCTGGATGGTTAAGATAGCTCCGATAAAAACCGATATCAGCAACACGATCGGAAGAGACTGCAAACCTTGCTTCTCCAGTTCCCTGCTGAACTGCCGCCAGAACATCCGCTGCCTATCCGGCAAACGAAGCACCTTAGCCATCAAAAGGAAATATTCTCCTGTGTGTTGAAAAAAATGCATATATTACATATATTAATTACAAAAAGCGTGCAAATTTACAACAAAAATTGCACATATGCAAACATTCGGGTGATTTTTTGTCCAATAAAATGAAATTTTATGGATTAAATGGGCTTATGGGGCATTTATTTGCACATGTCATTTTTTTGTTGTATCTTTGCACCCGCAAATAATTTTGAAGGATTGAGCCCAAAACACCCAGCACCCGCAAATTTTGAAGGATAGAACCAAAACACCCACTGTCCGGAATCCGTATAAACCCAACCACCAACACCTTAACAACCATAGACAGAATAAGGCATGCATAGGAGTACTATTGGGTGATTATAGCGTGATTACTGCGTGATTATTGTGTGATTTGAAGAGGAGGAGGAAGAGGTAAATTTGTTAAACAGCTGAAAATCAAATATTTATGGCAAGAGAAAAACTTTCCGCGGGTATTGAGGAAGTCAATGGAGCTACCTCTCCCGGACATATCCATCGCGTCAAACGCTTTCGCGATGCACGAGGACGTATCATTGGCGTCGGAGTACAAGAAACATATAACGTCAAGCACCCTCGTAACTGGAAAAAGAAACCTGCCGAATGGTACCAAGAAGCGCTATATACGTTTCGATGCCTTTGTACGTACCATGATTATGCAGGAACTCAAAGCCAATCAACGAAAATAGCGTTTTTTTGCTAAAAATCTTGCAAATTTGAAAAATTTGTTGTACTTTTGTGCCCGATTTTATTTTGGCGTATTATGGCGAAAACAGAAATAGCTTCATTGGGTGAGTTCGGACTCATCAAAGAACTGACCAAAGACATTAAACCCGTGCAGCCTTCCACGATCAAAGGAGTAGGTGATGATTGCGCGGTGATCAAGGCCTACTCCCAACCCCTTCCTAAAGGAAAGGGAGAACAGCCGCTGACCTTGATGACAACGGATATGTTGCTGGAGGGTATTCATTTTAATTTGGAATATGTGCCGCTGAAACACCTGGGGTACAAGGCTGCGGTGGTTAATTTCTCGGATATCTATGCGATGAACGGTACACCGACTCAGATTACAGTGAGTCTGGGTATTAGTAAGCGTTTCTCGGTAGAGGACATAGAGGCTTTGTACGCGGGCGTGCGCTTGGCGTGCGAGCGTTATGGTGTGGATATCGTAGGTGGCGACACCTGTGCGTCCATGACCGGCCTGACCATCAGTATCACCTGTCTGGGAGTGGCCAAAGAGAAAGATATCGTCTATCGCAACGGTGCCAAACTGAACGACCTGATCTGCGTGAGCGGTAACTTGGGTACGGCGTATATGGGTTTGCAGTTGCTGGAGCGCGAGCGAATGGCGAATGCCGAGCAACCGGATTTCGCGGGTAAGGAGTACTTGTTGGAGCGGCAGTTGAAACCCGAAGCGAGACGCGATATCTTGGAGGCGCTGCGCAAGGCGGGTGTGAAGCCGACCGCGATGATGGACGTGAGTGACGGACTGTCGTCCGAGTTGATGCATATCTGTTCGCAGAGCGGCGTGGGTTGCTGCATCTACGAAGACAAACTGCCGATAGACTTCGAGGCTGCGGCTTTGGCGGAGGAGATGAACCTGAATATCGTCACCTGTGCACTCAATGGCGGTGAGGACTATGAACTGCTCTTCACCTGTTCGCTCGATGACTACGAGAAACTCATCCCCATTGAGGATCTCTATATCATCGGCCATATCACCAAACCCGAATACGGGTGTAACCTCATCGGCAGAAACGGAGAAGAACTTGCCCTCAAAGCACAAGGATGGAACGCTTTTAATGAATAATTAATAGAGAATAATGAATATCTTTTTTTCCATAGTTATACCGGTGTATAACCGGCCGGATGAGGTAGCGGAGTTGTTGGAGAGTCTGAGTAAACAGACAGACAAAGGCTTCGAGGTGCTGGTGATCGAAGACGGCTCGAGTGTGCCGTGCGAAGAAGTATGCAAACCGTACGAGAAGCAACTCGACCTGCATTATTACTTCAAACCCAATTCGGGGCGCAGCGAGACGCGTAACTACGGTATCGCGCGTGCTACGGGTGACTGGTTTATCATCTATGACTCGGATGTGATCGTTCCGCCGCAGTATATCGCTACGGTGCGCGCAGAATTGGCCAAACAGCCGCAAGTGGACTGCTACGGAGGACCCGATGCGGCGGACTCCAGTTTCTCGGACGTACAGAAAGCGATTAACTACTCGATGACTTCGATCATGACGACCGGAGGTATCCGAGGTGCTACGAAAAATAAGGCCAAATTCTCGCCTCGTTCGTTTAATATGGGTATCTCGCGCAAGTGCTTCGAGACCGTAGGTGGGTATAAGAACATGATCGGTGAAGACATCGATCTCAGTATCCGTATTCAGCAGGCGGGCTTTCAAACGACTTTGATTCCCGAGGCGTATGTCTATCATAAACGCCGCGTGGATATGAAGAAGTTCTTCCGTCAGGTCAACACCTTCGGTAAAGGTCGTGTGCTGTTGGGTGAACTTCATCCGGGTAGTACGAAACTGGTGCATTTGTTACCGGCCGCATTTGTGTTAGGCAATATAGGGCTCGTCCTTCTGGCGATAGGACTCGCATTTGTCATTGGTTATTGGTCATTGCTCTGTCTGGTGCCTATCGCGCTGTATGTGTTAGGTATCTTTACTGAATCGCTCATCAAGAATAAATCGCTGAAGATCGCTTTCCTCTCCATCGCTACGGCTTATATGCAGTTGTTCGGCTACGGAACAGGATTCCTCGGCGAGTGCCTGACCCACAAAGCAAGAAAGAAAAAACAAGAAGAATTATATAAATAATGAAAAAGATTTTAGTTACAGGAGGTGCAGGATTTCTCGGTTCGCACTTATGCGAGGCCTTGTTGAAACAAGGCAATGAGGTGATCTGCATGGACAATTATTTCACGGGCAGTAAGTCGAATATCGTTCATTTGCTCGACAACCCGTATTTCGAACTCTACCGTCACGACGTGACCATGCCGGCCCACGTGGAGGTGGATGAGATTTATAATCTCGCTTGTCCCGCTTCGCCGATTCACTACCAGTACGACCCGATCAAGACCATCCAGACCTCTATCATGGGTGCGATAAACATGTTAGGTGTTGCCAAACGCACGGGTGCGAAGATCCTGCAGGCTTCGACGAGTGAAGTGTACGGAGATCCGCATGTACACCCGCAGCCCGAAGAGTATTGGGGGAATGTGAATCCGATTGGTATCCGTTCGTGCTATGACGAAGGCAAACGGTGCGCAGAGACTCTGTTCTTCGACTACCATCGTCAGAACAACGTGCGTATCAAAGTCATCCGTATCTTCAATACCTACGGCCCGAACATGCACCCGAATGACGGACGTGTGGTTTCGAACTTCATCGTGCAGGCCCTGAAAGGAAAGGATATCACCATCTATGGTGACGGAAGCCAGACACGTTCGTTCTGCTACTGCGACGACCTTATTCGCGGCATGATCGCCATGATGGCTACGCCGGATGAGATCACGGGTCCGATTAACTTAGGTAACCCGCATGAGTTCACGATCAAGCAATTAGCGGAACTGGTGATCGAGTTGACCGGCTCGAAGTCGCAGATCATCTATGAGCCGCTTCCTTCCGATGACCCTACACAACGTCAACCGATCATCGATAAGGCAAAAGAGATTTTGCATTGGGAGCCTACCGTACAGTTACGCGAAGGACTGGTGAAGACGATCGAATATTTTGATAAGAAGTTGAAGAATGATTAAGCTTTTGTTGACGGACGTAGACGGCTGTCTGACAGACGGAGGTATGTATTACACCGCCGAAGGTGATGTGATGAAGCGTTTCTGCGTCTATGACGGCATGGGCATGGTCCTGCTCCGCAAAGCAGGTATAGCCTGTGGAATACTGACTTCCGAGAATAGTCCCATCGTGAAGGCACGGGCCGAGAAACTGAAACTGGACTACCTGTATTTGGGTGTAGGCAGTAAGGACCAGGAAGGCAGCCTGACGAAGTTAGAGGCCGCTAAGCAAATCTGCGAGAAGATGGGTATCACCTTAGCGGAAGTATGCTATGTGGGCGATGATGTGAATGACATCGACCTCTTAGAAGCCGTCGGTATGCCCTGTTGCCCGCTGAATGCCCGTCCGGAAGTAAAAGCGATTCAAAACATCAAGGTATTGAATACACCCGGCGGTCAAGGCGCTATTCGAGAAGTATGCGACATATTGCTTTCATATTAGCCGGAGGCATGGGAAGCCGTGTGGGCGGCGAGACCCCCAAGCAGTTTTTACCTCTACCGGACGGACGTTCGGTACTGGAGCACTCGGTAGATGCCTTTGAACAGAGTCATTATATCCATGAGATCGTCATTGTGATGCATCCTAATTGGATAGAAGAGGCGGAACAGCTGGTGCAACGTAACTTATGGACCAAGGTGACGCATGTCATCAGTGGCGGAGCTGAACGATGGGAGAGTTCATGGAATGGCATTTCGCTGTACCTCAAGGATGATAAAAAAGATCCGGATACGTTCTATTGGTTCCACGATGCGGCGCGTCCTTTCGTTTCGCAGGATATCATCGCCCGCGTGGCAGAGGCGCTGCGAACTCATCTTGCAGTAACCGTAGCTGTACCTGTGACGGACACGCTTTATAAAGTTGAGAGTTTAGAGTTGAGTGTTGAGAGAAGTTTAAAAGTGGAGAGTATGCCTTCGCGTAGCGAATATATGCGCGCCCAGACGCCTCAGGCGTTTCATTACTTGGTGATCGGTCCGGCTTATATGCGGGCGATCGAGAAAGGTAAGATTCAAGCGACCGACGATGTAGGTATTCTGATGGCCTATAACCCCGAAGTGGATGTGTATGTGGTAGCGGGCGAAGAGGCAAATCGCAAAATTACCTACAAAGAGGATTTGGAGAGCTAAGAGCTAAGAGCCAAGAGTAAAAGAAAATGGAAAAAGAAACAATTATAGCAAGAGCTACGGAGTGCTTGGAGCAAGAAGCTACGGCTATCCGAGCTTTGGTGTCTCGGCTGGATGAGTCGTTTGTGCAAGCGGTTCAGGCCATACGTGACTGCCAAGGAAAGATAGTAGTGACAGGTGTCGGTAAGTCCGGTCATATCGGTTCAAAGATAGCCGCTACTTTGGCCTCTACCGGAACACCTGCGTTCTTCCTTAACCCGCTGGACGCCTATCATGGCGACCTGGGTATGTTAGGTGAAAACGACCTGGTGTTGGCGATCTCTTATTCGGGAGCGACGGAAGAACTGTTGCGGTTCTTACCGCTCATTCAGGCGAAGAAGATTCCTATCATCGGTGTCTCCGGAAATCCGGACAGCCTGTTGGCGCGCTATTCCGATATTCATTTGAATATCCGGGTAGAGCGTGAGGCGGATCCTCTCAATCTCATTCCTACGGCTTCCACGACCGCTACGCTGGCTTTAGGCGATGCCTTGGCTTGCGCGCTGATGGAAGCGAAGCGTTTTCAGCCGACCGATTTTGCTAAATTGCACCCGGGCGGAGACCTTGGACGCAAGCTGTTGGCGAAGGTGGAAGACGTGATGTTTACCGAGAACCTGCCGTTCGTGACACCGGAAATGCAGATGAGTGAGGCGATTGAGATAGTGACCAAAGGTACGTTGGGAATAGGAATAGTAGTGGATAACCCCTCTCTGGCTCTCCCCTCAAGGGAGAGGGAAAAGAGTTTGGTGGGTATCATAACTGATGGGGATATACGCCGTGCTATGCAGCGTTTAGGAGCAGAGTTCTTTGGTACGCAGGTGAGCGAGATCATGTCTTGTAGTCCGAAAACTATCGGCAAGGAGGCGAAGATAGTTGAAGCAGGCGAGACGATGAATCATTACTCGATTCACTCCCTCATCGTGCTGGACGATGCCTCCCGTGTATGCGGAGTCATCGACTCCTTCTCCTGCCTCCCCGGCACGAGGTTTTACCATTGAGATAGTTAGGGAATAGATAGCAGATACCCTCGGCAATGGTTAACGGATGACTAAGAATATCTAAGAATGACTAACGGTCGCGTTTTGAACAAAGCGTTCGAAAAAATGACATGAGACAGTTGAGACAATTGAGATAGTTGTAAGACCCACAAAATGAGCAAATTAAAGAAAAGTATCTCAAGAGTCTCAAAAATCTCATGCAAAAAAAAGAAATGTCAGTATTGACAGTTTTGTCAGTTTGTAGGGCGCGAAGGCTGATAAAATCAGGGAACTGACAATAATGACAAAACTGACAAAACAAATTTTTATAAGCCTGCATAGGATGTAGGGGTAATGAAAAAAGAAAAAATATAAGGAAAGATATGCAAGCAATTATTTTAGCGGCAGGCATGGGGAAGCGCCTTGGAGAATTGACGCAAGGAAACACGAAGTGTATGATTCGTGTTGGCGGCGAGACACTGATAGAGCGCGTGTTACGACAATTAGACGCGCTTCATTTGAGTCGTATAATTATCGTTATCGGTTATAAAGGCGCGGAGTTGCAAGAGTACTTGGCTAATGTATCCGTTCAGACACCTATAGTGTTTGTTGAAAATCCTATCTATGATAAGACGAATAATATCTATTCTCTGTATTTGGCTAAGGATTACATGCGTGAGCAAGATACATTGCTGTTAGAGTCGGATATCATCTTGGAAGATGCGGTATTGCGGAAGTTGGTTAAACATCCATATCCTGATTTGGCTTTGGTTGATAAATACGAGAGTTGGATGGATGGGACTGTTGTGACGATAGATGAAGAGAACCGTATTCAGCGTTTTATCCCGAATAGCCAATTTCGCTATGAAGAAATACCGGATTATTACAAGACGGTGAATATCTATAAGTTCTCGCAGGATTTTTCGGAGCATATGTATGTGCCGTTTTTGGAGGCGTATAGTTCCGCTTTGGGCAATAACGAGTACTATGAGCAGGTGTTGCGTGTGATTACGATGTTGGATAATTCGACACTCCGTGCGTTGCCTTTGGAAGGAGAACAATGGTATGAGATAGATGATATTCAGGATTTGGACATCGCAGAGTCTATCTTTACGGATAAGCAGTATGATTTGCTTTGTTCGCGTTATGGCGGTTATTGGCGGTATCCGCATCTATTGGATTTCTGCTATTTGGTGAATCCCTATTTCCCGAATCAACGTTTGAGAGATGAGTTAGCCGCCAGTTTCGATCGTTTGCTGACAGAATATCCGTCGGGTCAGAAAGTGAATAATCTGTTAGCCGCCAAAGATTTTGGAGTGAAACAGGAGTATATATTGGTGGGCAATGGAGCCGCTGAGTTAATCAAGGCATTAACTTCGCAAATGTTAGGCAAAGTAGGAATTGTTCGTCCGACCTTTGAAGAATACCCGAACCGGTTAATGCCAGAACAGGTAGTAGCATACGTACCGCAGCGACCGGATTTTCGCTATACGGTGGATGATTTGATGGACTATTTTGATGATAAGCAGATATGGTCATTAGTGCTGATTAATCCTGATAATCCGACCGGCAATTATATTCCTTATGATGATTGTTTGCGTTTGGCACAATGGTGTAAGGAACGCGAGATCGTGCTGGTGATTGATGAGAGTTTTATTGATTTCTCAAGCGAGCATCCGACTTTCCTGAATAATGCGATATTGGCTCAAAACGACCATTTGGTAGTTGTGAAGAGTATCTCCAAATCGTACGGAGTACCGGGTCTTCGTCTTGGTATATTGGCGACTTCCAATCAAAGTTTGATGATGAATTTACGTCGAGAGATGAGTATATGGAATATCAATTCGTTCGGCGAGTTCTTCTTGCAGATTATAGGCAAGTACGAGAAGGTATATGCTCAGGCTATGGATGCTTTCCGCGAGGAGCGTAGCCATTTTGTAAAGGCATTGGAAAGTGTATCTTATTTGCGTGTATTGCCGAGCGAGGCAAACTATGTTTTATGCGAAGTAACGGAACGTTTTACACCTCGCGAATTGGCAGTCCGTTTGCTGCGAGAGTATGGTATTTTGATCAAAGACTGCTCACAGAAATGCAAGGGTAATTATATCCGTTTGGCTGTGCGTGATACGGATGATAATAATCAGTTGATAGAAGCGTTAAAAGAGTTATGAAACTAATAACTGACTTAGAGATAAAAGCATTGGATATCTCCCCACGCGAGTGTGTGGAATGGGTGCGCGAGTCCTTTAGTATGAAATACGAAGCTCAGCTACCTGCTAAAATTAGCCTTCATCCGCAAGGAAGTGATTTTTTTAATACAATGCCTTGCTTATTGCCTGCGCGATATAATCGGTTCGGTGTTAAGGTCGTTTCTCGTATAGCAGAAAAGAAACCATCGTTGCACTCTGATCTTTTATTATATAATTCTAAATCAGGTGAGCTTTTAACATTGATGGATGCGGATTGGATCACACAAATGCGAACGGGAGCAGTGGCGGCCTTGGCTATTGAAACATTACAAATAAAAGATGCGTCCGTCTATTCCTTTATTGGTCTGGGGAGTACGGCAGATGCGACCATGGCATGCATGCAAGCAGTTTTACCTGCAGACAGGCAATATACTATTCGTTTGAAACGCTATAAAGATCAGGCAGAGCGTTTTGCTGCGAAATGGACAAAGAAGAATTATTCCTTTGTTATTGTTGATACAAATGAACAATTATTGGATAATTGTGATGTGTTAGTTTCTGCGGTAACAGAGATGCCGGATCTTTTCTGTGGTGATGACACAAAATATCCGGAAGGCATTTTGCTTGTTCCGATACATACACGCGGATTCCAAAACTGTGATTTGTTTTTTGATCATGTGTACGCGGACGATAAGGGACATGTCGAAGGGTTCAAATATTTTTCACAGTTTAAGGCTTTTAATGAACTAAGCGAAGTTTTGTTAGGCAAAGTTCAAGGACGCGTAAATAATAAACAACGAATATTAGCTTATAATATAGGTATTGGATTACACGATGTATTGTTTGCTAATAAGATTTATTCAAAGTTGACTAATGACAGAAGATTTATCGAGATATAATCAGGAAGGATCGACATTGCGAAAAGCACAGTTGAGGATGTTGAGCATTCTCATAGAGGTGGATAAAATATGCCGTAAGCATAAAATAGATTATTTTGTTGATTCAGGCACATTGCTTGGAGCAGTTAGACATGGCGGCTTTATCCCTTGGGATGATGATTTGGACATTGCTATCCGAAGAGAAGATTTGCCTCGTCTTCGCAAAGCATTGCAAGAAGAGTTACCGTCTGATATGTGTTATCAAGACTGGACAACAGAGGAGAATTATCCTATGACGATAGCGAAAGTGCGTGACAAGCATTCTATTTTTGACGAGTCGTACTATAGAATGTTAAAAGAAAGAGGTATCTATATTGATATTTTCTTCGTTGAACCATCGTTGCCGTTGTGGTTGAGAAAACCTATAGATTATGTCTATATACGATGTATAAGAGGAATGAATAAATTTTCGGATCGTTTTATTGAAATCTTCTTGGGGTATTTGTGTTATCCTATTACCATACTGATAGTAGACTTAGTTAGATTATGGGGAAAACTATTCCATGTTAAAAAGTTGGGTAGACAATATGGGTGGAAATCTTCGTTGTATGTTAATGAGAATGTTATATTTCCTGTGAGTGAGATACAATATGAGGGTCACAAATTCTATGCACCTCATGATGTAGATACATTTTTGCACACATTGTATGGAGACTATATGCAGATTCCTCCGAAGGATAAGCGTATTACACATAACGCTCCAATAACATTTTTAGAAGGATTTAAGAAATAACAATAATCATGAATAAAGATCAAATAAAAGCTATTTGGAAGCAGACGTGGCCGCATTGTGTGGCTGTTTTAACCTTTGTGGTATTAACAATAGTATATTTTGCTCCTGAGTTTTTCGACAATAAGAAACTACCGCAAGGCGATGTTCAGAGTAGTATCGGAATGGGGCAAGATGCTCGGGAGTATCATGAGCGAACAGGGGAATACGTGGACTGGTCGAATGCCATGTTCGGAGGTATGCCGTATAATATGTGTTTTACTCAAACATCCAAGAGTGTTTTCAGTAAATTGTCACCTGCAATTCGAATAGGTCTTCCTAATAACACCTCGGCATTACTATTTTTATATTTGATAGGCTTCTATATCTTCATGCTATGTGTGGGAAGTAGTCCGTGGATGGGTATGTTAGGAGCGATTGCTTTTGCACTTGCGTCATATAATATCATTATTATTGATGCAGGACATGTCAGCAAATGTCTTGTTATTGCGACAATGCCGGCTGTGTTGGGCGGTGTTATACTGACTTATCGAAAACGCTATGTGATGGGTATCATAGTGACGCTCCTCTCGCTTGGTCTTAATGTGTATTGGTATCATCAACAGATCTCATATTATCTGTTGATCATGATATTAGCCTTAGTAATTGCGTATTTCATTGTGGCCATTAAAGAGAAAACACTAAAAGACTTCTTCATAGCATCGTTTATTCTATTGGGCGTAGCGGTATTAGCCATAATACCTGCAGCGGATAAACTAGCACCGACTTTAGATTATACCAAAGAGACCATGCGAGGCGGTGCGGTGTTGCATGGTGCGGCAGATAGTGAGGCCGGAAAGTCGGGATTGAACCGTGACTATGCATTCCAATGGAGTTATGGCAAAGCAGAGACGATGACTTTGCTGATTCCGAATTTCTATGGTGGAAGCAGTAACTATCCGTTGGGTGATAAGAGCGAGACGTATAATACGATTAAGAAATATGCAGGCTCGTCACAAGCCAAACAATTTGTTAAGTCCGTCCCGACCTATTGGGGCGATCAGCCTTTCACTTCCGGTCCTGTATATGCCGGCGCTATCATCTGCTTCTTGTTTATTTTAGGTCTAATGGTGGTTCCACAGAAAGAGCGTTGGTGGCTTCTCGTTGCAGCCATTATTGGTATCGTGTTATCGTGGGGACGAAACTTCCCTGTTGTCAACAACTGGCTCTTCGATCATCTGCCGCTTTACAACAAGTTCCGTACACCGAGTATGGCGCTCGTGATGACCACAACGGCTATGGCGATCATGGGAATGTTGGCTCTCAAAGAAGTCATAGAACGTAAGGTGACCCTCAAACAGATAGGCATCGCCGGAGGTATCACTGCGGGTTTGTGTTTGATATATGCTATCTTCCCGTCGTTGGCAGGTTCATTCAGAGGTAGTGTCGATGCACAGATGCCTGACTGGTTGGTTAATGCGATTATTGCGGATCGTCAACATATGTTGACCGCAGATGCATGGCGTTCGATAGCGTTTATTGTGCTGGCATTTGTCGCAATAGTTGCTTATGTCAAGACTGAAAAGTTCAAAAGTAGCATCTTGATCGCTATTATCGGTGTACTGACGCTGATAGACCTTTGGGCGGTTGATAAACATTTCTTGAATGACGATCATTTTATTCCGAAAAAGCAACAAGTATGGACGCCATCGGAAGCTGACAAACAAATCTTGGCCGATACTGATCCGGACTATCGCGTGCTGAATCTTACTTCAAACACCTTCAATGAGTCCAAGACCTCATATTACCACAAGTCCATTGGTGGGTATAGTCCGGCTAAGTTGCGCCGCTATCAGGATATCATCGACTATTATTTCTCCGGTCGCCTGAACATGAATGTATTGAATATGCTCAATACGCGCTACGTCATCACGCAGCAGGGCGTGCAATATAATCCGACGGCATTCGGCAATGCATGGTTTGTTCGCGATATCCAATGGGTGAACAATCCGAATGAGGAGATAGAGGCTATCGGCGAGGCGGATCTTCGGAATGTAGCCTTCATGGATACGGTTTGGAGAACGAAAGTGCAGCACTCTGTTACGATGACCCAGCCGGCAAAGATCGAGTTGGTACGCTACGCTAATCCGGGTAACTTGTTCTATGAGAGCGAGAGTGCTGAGAGCGGTTTGGCTGTCTTCTCAGAGGTTTATTACAAGACTTGGCGGGCATTTATCGATGGCGAAGAAGTACCGGTTCTTCGCGCGAACTATATATTACGTGCGATAGAAATTCCTGCGGGTAAGCATCAAATCGAATTCCGTTGCAAGGATGAGCTGTTAGTGAAATCGCAATGGGTATCTATCGCAAGTTCGATTGTTGTCGTATTGGTAGTGCTGATAGTATCTCTTATTGGTCTATATCATTCAATGAAAAAGTCACAAAAAGAAGATTAATATAGCAGGAGTATTATGCAAGTAGATATTTCTCAAAAATCGTTAATCATTTGTGGTATCGTTCGCGATTGCGCAAAGGGTATTCAACGCAATCGACCGGTGATCGATCAGTTGTGCGCAAAAGCGAAAGAAGCAAAAGTAGTATTGTTCGAGAATGATAGTAAGGACGAGACGAAAGATCTTCTTGCCCAATGGGCACAGGAGTGCAATTATGTATATGCGCAATGCGAAAATTTTAATACAATAACTATTCCTACTGCTCAAGAAGCAAGTGGAGTAAATCCTGCTTTCTCTGAGAAACGGATAACAAAGATGGCGCATTATAGGAACCAGTATCTCAACTATATTAGAGAGAATGACCTATCAGCAGACTACGTTATTGTAGTTGATTTGGATTTAAAACGAATCGATTTAGAGGGCATCCTTCACTCGCTGAGCATTGCAGATACTTGGGATATGGTAGCAGCCAACGGAGTAATCTATTCACCTTCTGCTTTCTTCCGTTGCCGGTATAATGATACATATGCACTGGTAGAAAATGGAGAAGAGAAGATGCCTCAAACAGAGCAAAGCATCCGAGAAAAACAGTATAAATGGGCGCGTTTGAAGAAAAATATGCCTTTGATGCCGGTATACTCCGCCTTTGGAGGTTTGACAATTTATAAGTATGATGCTTTGAAGGATTGTAAATATTCGGTTCTTAAAAACGAAGATCCGAGAGTAGGGGTAAGATGCGAACATTTTGCATTATGCAAACAAATGCGCGAAAAGGGATACGATAGGATATTTATTAACCCGGCAATGAAAGTAGTGTATGGCTCCTATGGATTAGAGCGACTTTGGAGTAAATTGTGTAGGAGATGAGACTGAGTGAAAAGATAAAACGTACTATCCCTATAGCCTTTCGCTTATTAAGGGAACGAATAGTAGCGAGCGTATCGTATCTTATGTCCGATAAAACGATGCGGCGCAATGTGTTTGGCAGAAAGGGATATTCTAAACGCGTGCTTATGGCTTCAATCCCTAAGGCATTTGACAAAAATCTGCCTAAATATCATACAAATCTGCATGAGATATTTGAAATAGGTCGGATATTTGACCAAATGGGTTACATTGTTGATGTGACAACCGATAATAATACGCATATTGACTTATCAAAATACGATGTTATTTTTGACGGACGTAAGATTCAAGCAGAAGTTTGGCGACAGAATATACCGGCAAAGACTATTATTTTTAGTCCTGGCGCGCATCCTATCTTTTGTTACGAGGCAACAGTAAAAAAGAATCTTGAGATAAAACAAGAAAAGGGAATTTGGTTAACAACCAGCAGTCGTTATCTTGATAGGACACTTACCGGATATTATGTACTCTATTTCCCTGATCATGTAATCGTGTATGGAAACCAATATGTTTTGGATCAGTATTTAAAATATGATACACGTAATGATCGCTACTCTCTATTACCGGCATTCTATTTTGACTGCCATAAACCCGATATCGCACATAAAGATTGGAACAAGGTTCGTCATTCTATTTGTTGGTTTGGTAGTCTGGGCTTGATACATAAGGGTTTGGATATATGTATCGATTTGGCTTTGGCTCATCCGGAGATTACGTTACATATCTGTGGAGCAAGTGTGCGCGAAAAGGAGTTTTGGAACTATTATGGTCCAAAGATAAAGGGTAAAACCAATATCATTAACCACGGATTTATCAATATCGAATCTGAAGAGTTCGTGTCTATTATGTCCGAGTGTGCGTTTGTCGTTCACCCCTCTATCTCTGAGGGCGGCTCTCCATCCGTGTTGAATGTGGTAGCAAACGGCGGACTGATACCTGTTTGCAGTAAAGCCTGTGGAGTGGATCTACCGGAAGACGGATCAGTAGTGATTGATGAAGTAACATATGATGCATTCGAATGCGCCATCTTGGATGCGATGAAATGGTCCGAAGAGGAGCTGAAAACGAAGGCAACCAGTGCATGCCAATATGTGCGTGAACACTATACCTTGGATAATTATCGTGCTAATATGTCCAAAATTCTTCACAATTGTGTGAATAATTAAGATTTAAACCTATGATTTCCATTATCACTATCACCTATAATGCCGAGCAGTGGTTGGGGCGCACGATGCAAAGTGTGCTTGCGCAGACATGCAAGGACTATGAGTATATCATTGTTGACGGAGCATCCAAAGATGGTACGGTAGATATTATCAAACGTTTGGAACCGCTGTTTGAGGGACGATTGTCATGGAAGTCCGAACCGGACAAAGGACTCTATGACGCGATGAACAAAGGTATTGCTCGGGCGACAGGTGATTTCCTTTGGTTTATGAATGCCGGCGATGAGATATATGCTCCGGATACCTTGGCGCATGTTGTGGCTGCGGCTATGGACGATACGGATATCGTTTATGGAAAAGCGTGCATCGTGAATGCGGAGGGCGTAAAAGTGAGTGAGCATCATAAACTAACGCCGTCCGATTTACAGCGCAAACATTTCCTGAATGGGTTGGTTGTGAGTCATCAGGCTATTTTGGTGCGCCGTTCGATAGCCGGTCAGTATAATACTTCTTATCGCATCTCGGCAGATTATGATTGGTGTATACGAGCCGTGACTGCTTCGCGCAAGAATGCGTATCTGGATGAGTATATTTGTAAGTTCTTGACCGAAGGTGTGAGTCAGAAACAAAGAAAACGCTCTTGGGCGGAGCGTTTTCATATCATGCGTGCGCACTTCGGTTTGTTACGAACCCTCTGGGCGCATTTTGTGATTGTTCTGAAGTATCCGTTCTCGATTAAGTACTAAGCCTTAATCATTTTACGTATTTCACATAGTTCTTCTTTGACGCGCAGGAGGATCTCTACTGCTGCTTGCCGTTCATCCGAGCGCTTGGTATTGCTTTTCAGTTCTTTTTGAATCGCTTCAATACGGGTGATCTTTAGTTCATCGCGGATATACTTAATGCGCTTGATGAGTTCCTGATCTCCGCGGGTATAATAGCGATTTCCATGTCCGTCTTTGCGGGGATTTAACTCCTTGAACTGCTTCTCCCAATAGCGCAGGGTAGAAACCGGAACTCCGGTCTCTTGCTCCGTTTCACGCAGCGAGTAATATATTTTTTCTGTAGGCAACATTCCGTTTTTTATTTACAGATTTTCAGTTTCTTTCCTTCGCGGATGTTATCGGATTTGAGTCCGTTCCAAGCTTTGAGTTGTTTGACCGTACAGTGGAATTTCTTCGCAATACCTCCTAAGGTATCGCCTCTTTTGATGGTATAATACGTCACGCCGTTGACGCGGTAAGCACCGGAGATTGAGGTCACTTTCGCTAAGTCTATCTCTGCGCGGCGGTTGTTGATGAGGCTGTCGGCTTTGTAAGCAAGGATGGCTTGCTCGTTCTCGATGAAGGGTCCGATCTTATCGGCAGGCAGGCAGAGCGCGTAGTTCGCTCCGCCGGGAAGTATATCCTTCGAGTACTGCGGATTGAGACGACGCAATTCGGCCATGTCAATATGCAGGTTCTCACTAATCTGCATCAAGTGCATGCGGCGGTTCGTTCGGATTGTATCGGTGAGCAGTGTCTTCTCTGCCGGAGCTTTGCATATGCCGTGCTCCTGACCATACGTCATAGCGTAGTTGGCGGCAATGAAGATCGGCACGTAGTTCCGCGTCTCGCGGGGCAGGAAGGGGTAGATGGACCAGAAGTCCCGTTTACCTCCGGCACGACGGATGGCTTTATTCACATTGCCGCTACCGCAGTTATAGGCTGCAATGACGAGATTCCAATCGTGGTATACGGCATACATACTGCTTAAGAAACGGCAGGCTGCTTCGGTGGATTTGATAGGATCCATTCGTTCATCCACTAAGGAGTTCACTTCCAAACCGAATAGCTTCGCTGTAGCCGGCATGAACTGCCAAAGACCGGCCGCACCTACATGCGAGCGTGCCATAGGATTAAGAGCCGACTCGATGATAGGCAGGTTCTTCAGTTCATAGGGCAGGTCATAGCGCGCTAATGTCTCTTCGAAGATAGGGAAGTAATACTCGCTCATGCGCATGAGTTTGGCTACCTGTTTGGGGCTGCGTCGCACATACCATAATATAAACGCGCGCACGCGCTCGTTATACGGCATCTCAATCACGCACGGCAGAGCCTGCAGACGGGCTTTATACACCGCGTCGGGCAGGGTAGTGGTGTCGTGGGTGGAGGTGCAGTCCGTGGTATCCAGCCATCTCAGGCTCCACTCCAATGATCGCATCTCAATATCCGTCAGGTCGCTGTCGTTCCACTGGCTGTAGAACGGCGGAATGACAGGCACGATGGTATCGATGATAGCTTCCAAACTATCTAAAGTCTCCGGTACCATGAGGGTATCTGCTACGAGGGTATCTACTGCAATGCTATCGTTGATGCAGTGGGTATTGAGGCTGTCTGCCACTTCTGCGCGAAGGCTCAAAGCGGCCACTAATCCAATGAATATTGTTAAAATCTTTTTCAAAATTGTATAGCTACTTTTAGTTCAGCAGTCTTTTGCTGCTGCAAATCATAATAAATCTGTGGTTCCAAGTTTAAGCTTAGGTTTGGCGAGATATCGAAGTCAAGCAACTGCGCATCGACGTACGCATCAACGAGCGACAGGGCATACACGACGACGATGGCTAATATCGAATAGTCGCGATAGCGTCGATAGACGCTTTGCCGGTTTTTAAGCGTATTCATCCAGGTTGACGCTCCTCCTACTTGCGATAGCGTGTAGCCGTCCGGAAGTACAGCGATATAGGTCTTACCGGGATCTTCGCTGACCGTACCGGCTTGGATATCATTGTATAAATCCAGATACGCGCCTTTGTAACCGCTGTAGCGCCCTTGCATCACGCTAATGGCATACCCGCAGCCCATAAAACCTCCGTATACAATAGGCAGTTTCCAATAGGAACCGTTGTATATCTGTCCGGCACCCGGAGCAATAACTCCTAACCAGACAGCCTTACCGGCGTCGGGTTTACGAATGACGATGCTGTCTTGCTGCGCTTGAGCTATCAGCGGAAGAAGCATCAGTACTATGATCAGCCAGCGTTTCAACTTATGCGTTCGATGATACGACGTAATTCGTCTTCGTCTTCAAAGGAGATGACTACTTTGTTGTTTTTAATCTTTATCTTCAGTCCGCTATTGAGACTTAATTCCTTGCCCAGAGCAACGTATGGGTTCTCTTCACGTTTCGCCTGCGGGTTCTTGCTGAGGCGGTCTTCCTGCGCTAATGCTTCCACTTTGCGTACGGACAGACCATCGCGTAAGATACGTTGGTAAAGGGCTAACTGACGCTCGGGACTCGGTGTGCCCAAAATTGCACGGGCGTGCCCCATCTCAATCAGACGATCTTTGATACCTACTTGTATCTCTGCCGGTAACTTCAGCAGACGCAGGTAGTTGGCTACCGTAGCGCGTTTCTTTCCTACGCGCTCTGCCATTCGCTCTTGTGTCAGATTATAATCGTCCATCAGGCGTTGGTACGCCAAGGCGATTTCTATGGCATCCAAGTCTTCACGCTGGATATTCTCGATCAGCGCCCATTCCATCACTTGCTCATCTTTAGCCGTGCGGATATACGCAGGGATGCGCTCCAAGCCGGCTAACTTACTGGCGCGGAAACGACGTTCTCCGGCGATGATCATGTATGTTCCGTCTCCATTGTCGCGCAGGGTGATAGGCGAAATAACGCCGTGTTCGCGAATCGAATCGGCTAACTCTTGCATTGCTTCTTCATCAAACGAACGACGGGGCTGATCGGGATTCGCAACGATCTTTGCTAACTCGATCTCGGAAATGGAACTGCTTCCATTCGTATCTACATGCGAGGTGTCAATTAATGCATCCAGACCTCGTCCTAATCCAGTTTTCTTCATTTCTATCGTTTCGTATTTCTATTGATCACTTCTTTTGCTAAAGCGGTGTAGTTCTGTGCGCCTTTCGAATGCGGGTCATACTCCAATACGGATACACCGTGAGAGGGAGCTTCGCTCAGACGCACATTGCGGGCGATAACGGTATTGAACACCAAGTCTCCGAAATGACGTTTCACTTCCTCATAAACCTGATTGCTGAGGCGCAGACGATTATCGTACATGGTCAACAGGAAACCTTCGATCTTCAGGTCGGGGTTCAATTTCGACTTGATGATCTTGATGGTGTTGAGCAGTTTGGCGATGCCCTCGAGGGCAAAGAACTCGCACTGCACAGGGATGATGACGCTGTCGCTGGCAGTCAAAGCATTGATCGTGATGAGGCCTAAAGACGGGCTGCAGTCAATGAGGATGTAGTCGTACTCATCGCGCACTTGAACCAGGATATTTTTGAGCAACTGCTCACGATGTTCCATGTTGAGCATCTCAATTTCTGCGCCTACCAAGTCAATATGACTCGGGATGAGGCTTAGGTTCTCCATACCGGTATGTATGATCGCCGAATGCGGATCAATGCCATTCACCAGACATTCATAGATGGTACTGGTCAACTCGCGAATCTCAATTCCTAAGCCCGACGAGGTGTTTGCCTGCGGGTCGGCGTCAATGAGCAACACCCTCTTGCCTAACGTGGCTAAGGCGGCCGCTAAGTTGATAGAGGTCGTCGTCTTACCTACGCCTCCTTTTTGGTTTGCTAATGAAATAATTTTACTCATATCTGTTTTATTATCGTTTCTGCTTCTATTTGCCGGCAGGCATAGTTGCCGTATCGGCAGTGATTGGTACCATGGCAGGTGCACGGGCGGCATCGTAAGTCATGGCGCTGGATGATGTCTTCCCGGTGCTGTTTCCAACCCATAAAGCCAATGATGGGGTGGGTGGCACACCAGACACTGATGGCTCGAAGTCCTACCAGGCTCGATAAGTGCTGGTTTGCGCTGTCCATACATATCATCACATCCAAGTGGCGCATCAGTTCCAGTTCCTGCTCTAACTGCAGGCGTCCGGCAACACTCTCTGTCCGCGGGAAGACGCTCGCCCATTGGCGAAGCATCTCCGTCTCTATCACTCCTGCGCCGAAGAGGAAGATACGCGTGTGTTCGTCTTTCGACAAATTCTCAATGATGTCTTTTGTCACGCGGTAGGGCAACATGTTCGATCGTGATTTGGCAAAAGGCGCCAGACCAATCCATCGTTCGTCTTTTTCTTTTTTGCCGACGAGTTGTTGCACTTTCTTGGCGGCAGTCTTGTTGACAGGCAGGGATGTGAACTCTTCGTCGGTTTGTAGGCCTGCGCGACGGAAGGTATCTTCGTAGCGCTCGAACTCCGATGGCAGGGGGTGCTTGGTGCCTATTCCCCATACTGTTATCAGGTGCTTTCGGATTCGCCCGTAATGTACTCGCGTCACACGTTTCCCGCTTAGTTTCATCAATGTCCCAAATACGCGAGTGCGGAGCACGGACTGCAGGTCTATTACCGCATCCACTTTATTTCGCCATTCGCGCCAGAAATCCCATACTCCCTTCCAGTCCAAATGATTGTCCACCTCTGCAAATTCGACATTCTCAAACGAATCGAACATCGCGCGGAGGTTCTTCTTG
>SAMEA3663084__coassemble_25_pt1 | contig 90245 bp, 82 predicted proteins | sample SAMEA3663084__metabat2_low_PE_028 | metagenome-assembled genome bin SAMEA3663084 (sample SAMEA3663084) | pig gut metagenome | biome: pig gut; feature: pig-associated habitat; material: faeces | place: France | collected 2012 | reverse complement strand
CTCCTACACACTTTTTGGGGCGACTTTCGGTTGCAAAGGTACAACTTTTTTTTGAAATACGCAAATATTTATGCAAAAAAATGCAATATTTAGATTTTTTGCTATTGCTGATTGATTAATGGTGAGCGCGCTTCGCGCTAATGGTGAATTCTATTGCTTATTGATTAATGGTGAGCGTGCTTCGCGCTAATGGTGAATTCTATTGCTTATTGATTAATGGTGAGCGTGCTTCGCGCTAATGGTGAATTCTATTGCTTATTGATTAATTGTGACGCGGCAAAGCCGCTTAATGGTGCGATAATATTGCTAATTGATTAATGGTGAGCGCGCTTCGCGCTAATGGTGGACACTATTTGCACCATTTTCACCATTCGCACCATTTTATCATTTCTTAAGTCGTTTTTTGACAGTAATGATGCTTGCTGTAAGCATGCGCATTATTTCTTCTGCGTCAGCATACAGACTGTTAAAAAGTTTTTCATCTATGTAGTCTGTAGCCTTGAGAAGTTCAAGCCAATAAAGTGTCTCATTACATTCCTTTTGAGCAATAGCTAATTTATGCACAAAGTCCACCTCGCTCTCGGCGGCAATTGCTTCACGATGGTTTGCACCAATGGCTGTGCCGGAACGCTGAATCTGATCGGCTATGTTATACTCATGCTTCTGCTCGTTGAGATAGTTCTTAAGTTTAACTACCCGAATCGCAAAAGCCATGAATTTTTCTTTATATATATGATCTTTCCTATTCTCCATTTTATCATTTCACCATTAAGCAAACTTCGTTTGCGTCACCATTCCACCATTCTCACCATTAAGCAGACTTCGTTTGCGTCACCATTCCACCATTTAGTGCCGCAGGCACGAGTCATTCCTTCGTTAAACGTTCATTCCTTACACCATACATTAACATAAGCGCAAGCTAGAGGCGTTACTATTATAATTGATTGTTAAGATTGATAGTTTCATATAAGCTATTTTTGTATTTAATAAGATTTCAGCCATTGTGCATACTGAATAAACTTTTTGTCATGAGGATTGATTTGTAATACAAACTCTACCTTACCTAATAAATGCCTAACATACTGTGAAGTAGATTTAATCCAAAGTGGCTTATCCGAGCATTGCTGCATATGCGAATCGATGCCATATTTAATACAATAATAAATCTCTTGTCTTATCTTATCACGATATGCTCTACTAACTTGCACTTTTTCGTTCACTACAATTCCGGTTACAGATTGTCGAGTTCCACGCCCCATTACTTTTGTTTTCCGATGATTAAGATGTAAATACCTGTGCATGAGAGCCTGCTCTACATAAGCCATCAAATGTCCCACTTGAATTGAATCTCCCGAAAACGTCAAATCATCCGCATAGCGCGTATATATGATTTTCCTATCCTTACAATACGACCATAATCGATCATCTATTCTCTTCATTACCAAGTTTGAAAGCATTGGACTAGTAGGTGCACCTTGAGGTAGGTAATTATTATACGTACATAGTTTCGTAAGCAAAGTTGACACCGCTTCAGTATATCCAATAGTTCTAAATACCTCATATATACAACCATATTGAATAGATCCAAAAAAATTCTCCACGTCCATAGCGACAACTCTGTTCTGCTTCTTATGAAAACGTGCATTGTCTCGGATAGATTTCTTGGGCATAAAGGCTTTCGCTACTGGAGACACCATCGTCTTAGATGCTGGCTCAAGAATATTATTTAATATCCAAGATTGTATATCCTTTAAATCTGGAAGAGGCTCCTCTAATGTTCTGGTTCCACCTCGTTTCTTCGGGATAATATATTCCTTATAGTTCTTCTCGGGATTGCTGGTAAGTGCTAGAATATAATAATAGTCATATCCGACCAAGTCAGCAAAATGCTTCTGGTCATAGATAACTGCACAGCCTACATCAACAATCTTCTTGCGATACTGAAGACTAGTATCAACTAACTCTTGAGATAAGCCTTGTTTAAGTGCTTGCTCCGAAAATGATTCTATATATCTTTCTTCGCTTGTCATAAAAAAATAGGAAGTTACTATAACATACTACTTTTACCGAATTACCGCTGATTTATGATCAGCCGCCTGCAAGGCTGAATAATACCGAATAGATTTTCGCTCTGCGAAAAGATAGGCGGGATTATTCCGGCTTGATAGTAGATACATAGCAGGATAGTGACTCACTACCCCACGCGATTTGCGTTGTGTTACAAACAGCTCGCGCTTTACTAAAAGCAGTATATTATAGTAACTTCTCTGCATCCTTCTTTGTTGGTATATATATATTATTTTCTGGTCGATTAAATATATTTCTTTTGTTTAAGTTAGGCATAATATAACGATATAGTCCGCGTTTATTCAGATTCTTAGATAGTGTATTATATAAGGCAAGCCCCTTATTTGTCAGAACCACAAGTTTTTTTTCACCATCAAAGAACAGGTAATCCAATGTCTGGAGCTCATCCAACATGGCGAATAAATCATCTTCAGTATGCACAAGCGTAACAGCATCATAAATATTTCCATGCGACTGAGTAAGACAAAGCACACACCATAGCCACTCATTATCATATTTATTAACTACGTTTTCTCTCATAGGGGGCATCTCCTTCTTTAAACCAATATATAGGGAACGTATTATTAGGGCAGCGCTCCATACATATTAAACCTTCCGTCTGTCCATAACCAAATCTGAACCTTTTAGATAATCCTGTTAATTTATGCTCTATTCCTGTCATGATTTGTACGTTATGTGAACACTCCTCATCTTTGTAATAATCCGTAATACCCTTATTTTGCACTACCGAAACGTACACTTTATGTCCCAAGGACTCAAAACTATGCTTTCCTCCTTCGTATGCTGCTAACGTCAAAAGACAAAAACGATCCTTATCACATGCACTTAACTGAGGCACACATTTAATAAGATACTCTATAGCGCCCTTGGCCGTATCTCCTGTTCCCATATAATCATCTACTAGTACTATAATGGCTTCCCGTTTCTTTACCATATTCACATCGATATCCTTAAAATCATCCACTACACTATACTCTCCAAGATCGATTTTTTGTAATACAGATGTGCCCTTCAGTTGGTATAATACAGTCTCACAGCTTTTAATCTTCCCTACATCTTCCTCTTTGATACATCGTACGAAATATATGTAATCATCCGGATAATCATTTCTCAGATTTTGCAATATGGGAATCATTAAATCAAGGTAGGTAGTCATAGGCAGATGCTCAAAGCGCATCGTGAGCGAAAGTAACAAACTTTGTTCTTCTGATGTTAATGTACTCAACGTCCTTCTAAAACGATTGAAACAAGATGCTGTGTTCGCCATATCTACGCGCCAATTATGCGCACGGAATGCATCATTAAGCCATGCCAAATTCTCAGCGGTTAACAATCGCTGGGTATTTATCGATTGTGCTCTATTCTGCACTTTTCGATATATATTTCGTCCATATGAAGACCTTACTTTAGACACTTTTGATATAACTCCTTATATGGATTCGACACAATATCTATCGTAAAGTTATTCAACACTTTCTCACGTGCATTCTTGCCCAATGCTCCATCGGTGTTATGTTCCAGACACCACTCAATACCTTTGGCTAAATCCTCACTGTTTTTCTCTTTTGCCAGATAGCCATTCTTCTTATGCTCTATCATATCGCTATTGCCTCCTATATTGAATGCCACGACCGGAGTGGCACACGATAGGCTCTCCATAATGGCATTAGAGAGATTCTCTGTTAATGATGGTACAACCATGACATTCGCTATATTGTACAGGGCAGTTAAAATAGATGAATCATGAATATATCCGACAAAGGTCACATCAATATTTCGGAAGTGCATCGGTAACTCTTGTGCATTAGCGCCAAAAACCACAAGATGCGCTTCAAATCCCTGTGCATCAAGGATTTGCAGCGCGGATAAAAGGCTTGCAAAGCCTTTTATCCTGTCGTTCGCAGCATTCATCGCTCCGAACAGAATCAAAGGCTTTGCAATCCTTTTCTCCGTCGCCTCGCGCAAAACGCGGCTAACCACCGCGTTTTGCTGAGGCTCGGCGATAGTTAGTATCTCTACTTTTGTTAACGGGCGAAATAATTCTGTGTCTAAGCAATTAGGAATGATATGAACAGGGAAACGACCAAGCAAGGCACTTTTCTTTGCACAGTCGCCTAACCAGCGGCTCGGGGTAACAATATGCAAATCTAAATCATTATAGGCTGCGAGTTTCTTCTCAAAAATCTCGTATGCGAGATCTTGCTCTTTCTTGGAACCCAACATAGGGCAAGTACCGCAATGGGTTTGATACCTATCACAATCTATAAAGTAATGACAAACACCACAGAATGGCCAACTGTCATGCAGTGTCCAAACAATGGGTTTGTGAATATTCGCCAACTCACGAATATCCAAGAAACGATTGTTGATCCAATGAAGATGAATAATATCGTAATCCAGTTTCTGCAATGCGCCATGGATATTGGTATGACGCAAATCGGACATAAAAACATTCTGTTTGGTGCGCTTGTAAGGATGCCACTTGAACATGTGGTACCGATTCTTGAATTTCTGAATTACCCATATGACAATATCAAGTAGCCAATTAGACGATGGAGTATAGGTGCTTAACGGAATAACATCCAGTGATTGGGAATATTTATCTTTCACGAACATCTGCGCCTCTACTCCACTCTGCTGCACACCACGCATGATGCGCATCGCTGCCCGCGCTGCGCCTCCGGAAATGTCGTTGGTATTTACGAAAAGAACTCGCATGAATGAATCTATAAATGAAAGAATGTTAGTGTTGACGGAGCGAACGTTTTTTATACAATTGCTTTGCAAACGACAAAGTATCAACCAACCAGCCTCGGGATTGGCGTTTGGCAAAACAACTAGCGTCCATTTTCGTATTGATTTCCATATTATTAGGATGAACTAATGGCAAAATCGGAAATACCGATTTATCGCCTCTGCCATCGTTCCATGTAGTATGCGTGCCTTCTGAATCGAAGCCAATATTGGAGATGAGGTTAACTGCCGGGTGAATTGTTAGTGCATTATTTCTAAACAGATGTATCTGCATCTGGTAATCCCAATAACTTTTCTTGGATTTGTCCTTTTGGATTTCTTTCACCTTAAAATACCACCAGTTTGCTTCAGCTTTATTCTTTGTCAGCTTCAGCACTTGCTTTCGGAACGACCAGGCTTCCAAATTGTGCAAGTCCAAATCAAAGCCCTGCCATGTACTACGCCATGCAGCCCATGCACCTGTAACCATATAGTGGCTGAAGCCATAGGAGCCATCGCATTTCCAACGATTATGATATAGCGTAGAGTTAATAAACTGCACCTGTGGACTATCCTTGTAATGATTTAGTAATTCCTCACAATAGCCAAAGAAATCCGGATGCGGGAGACAATCATCCTCCATGATGATACCTTGCTCTACATTTGCAAAGAACCACGTGATTCCTGCTTGCGGACCGGGGCCACAACCGAGGTTCTTCGATTGGTATAATGTGTGAAGTGTAAAGTGTTCATGGTTCGCCTTATATGCTAACGTTAGTTCATTTACGACATCACGTACCTCTTGACACTTTACTCTGTCGTTCTCGTTTCCTTCACGCGCGCCATCTTGGCATACATAGAGAGAGTGAGGTTCTTGTTTTAGAATCTCTGTCAATACTCGCCGTGTATGGTCGGGACGGTTAAAAGTGATTAACAATATAGGGGTTGTAAACATATTCAACTATGCTTAATATCTTGTGTGATTATACGTGCTGGGTTACCGCCTACCAAAGAGTGTGCCGGCGCACTTTTTGTCACTACTGCTCCTGCGGCTACCACACATCCTCGACCTAACGTTACTCCTTTCAGTACAATGGCGTTGGCTCCTATCCACACATCATCCTCAATCACGATAGGCAGTGTCTGAGGTTTTGGAGTACCATCTTCTTTATACATCGTATGGTAATCCGAATCTTGTATAAGCACATTATAGGCTATCGACACATTATCGCCTATAGATATATGCTCCCTGCATCGTATCTCACTATCGTGATTAATATACGTTTTATCGCCGATCTCCAGTACTGCATTCGGTAGACACTCCATACGTACAGCCTCAAAACTCTGTATATGCCCCTTGCATACCAACTTACTATTCGGATGCAGAATCAATCGTGACGGACGAACCTCTTTAAATGGATCTTCCATCATATTAAACTCCAATATCGCATTCGGCTGCATATCAATCCCAGCTGTTTTGTCAATATGTATCTGTGATCGATGGCAGATATGCAACTGCGCACTTCTATCATGCGGTTGGGTTCGATACAATCGCCATGTCTGCCAAACATTGATTGTTTGAATTAGTCTCAATATTTTTGCCAATTTTCTCATACTCATTTCTTATAACCATGATGCTTGCTTCTGCATGTTCTGATAGCGCATATCTTCAATCTCCTTTTTATGCCGGTTAAGTAGAGTAATCGCCTTAGAATAATACACACGTGAATTATGATCTCGCGACAAAACACTCTTTAACCATCGACGAACATATAATCGATAATATTTCCCTGCTGAAAATGATGTCTTGAGATTTAACCATTCAGCAAATAAGGTATGACTGGCTTGCGACTTCTTATGCACGAGCGCTGAAAAGGAGTCTTGATGATCATGCACTATCTTAATAGATGGACACACGCCAACTTTATAATGGTGATACAATACCCTGTTTATATAATCATCATCCTCTGCATATTGCTGAAATATCGGTGTAAATCCCCCTACTTCAAGTAATATTTTACGAGGCAACAACCATGCCGCAGCATTCACATAATTAGTTTCATATATCGTGTCAATATTTTGCAAATATAAATCGCTTATCAGTGGCATATTGTCTTGCCCTAACCCAATCATCATAAACAACTTATCCTGCGTCGCAGTTAAATGCATCGGACTAACGATTCCATACTCCGGATGAACCTCTGCTATTGCAACTAATTCCGCTATCGCTTCATTTTGGATTAACCACGTATCTTGATTCAATAGAAATACGTAATCGCAGCCATTATCCAATGCATACCGCATACCGAGATTATTGGCTTTACCGAAACCAAGATTCTCGTTGGTCTTGATAAGATGCACTTCCGGGAAGTGCGCTTTGATATACTCCGCATCCTCATCACAAGGCGAATTATCCACCACTACCGTCTGCAATGGTATCGTGCTCTCGCGTAATGAGCCAAAGCACTTGTCGTACCAGCGCATTCCTTTGTACGTGACAATAATCACAAATATTTTCGGCTCTTTCTTCATTTCTCAATCTTCTTTATCTGTTTAGCCGGATTTCCACCGATTACGGAACCAAATGGGAACGATTTCGTAACCACCGCTCCTGCTCCGACAACACATCCATCGCCCAATGTTACACCCGGCAATATAATTGCATTATCTCCAATCCACACATTATTGCCAATCACCACCGGCCCCTTTGAATATAATGGACGTTGTGTAGGCGGTATGAGTTGTTGAGAAGAAGTTGAGTCTCCATGAGCATGGTCTGTTATCAGAATATTACTACCTAACAAGACTCCATTGCCTATCGTGATGCTATCTATCGCACCAAGGTGGCAATTACGCTGCGCATTAAAGTTATCGCCTATCTTGATAGACGGTGCAAACTTCTGCGAGCCATAACAATCAATTGCCTCCATCCAGAAGTTCGGACCTACCGCAAAATGTTGCCCCACTTCTATATTCCATTGTCCGTAGATGTAATACGGATATACAGCATGCGCACCATCTCCTAATTGTTTGAAACGCGATGAGATAAACTGCCAGTTCTTCTCATGGCGGTACTCTTCCGCTTGCTTTTGCAAAGCAGCTATCTTTCGTATAAACCAGTCTTTCATTTTCTTTTTATTGGATGCTTCCGTTTGTATCTGCAATAGATTGTTATAATATGCGATATGACTCGGATACACATGATAATACTCATTTTCGATATCGCAATGTATTTTCGACATCCGTTCGCCTATCTTTTTTTGTACACCATCATAGTCCTTTATCTTCGGCAAAACATGCGTTCCTACCATGACCGATTTTAAAGAATCGCGGAACTGCGCTTTTTCTGCATCTTCGTCATAATGAAACGACTGCTTATATTGTTCATATGCCTTCGGATCTAATATCAATGTACGCACAAAATGACAAAAATCATCTTTGTCCGTGTGCATCACAAATGCACCACTATAGCATATATCGGAGGAATCATTGAAGTCCATCCCCATTTTGCTATAAGCCACAACCGGCAAACCTTGTTTAGCTGCAATTTGCCCCATTAACGAACCACCCAACGGATAGGAGTTCAGATACAGATGCGCGTGCTCAAACACTGAAAGTAAATACGGTGTAGGAGCCATCAAAAAGATGCGATTCTTTAACCCTTTCTCTTCTACTTTTTGTTTATACAATTCGCCTGCTTTACCGGTTCCAACCATCAGCAACACGGCATTCTCGTTCTCTTTCAATACCCTCTGCACTATTTTCAGCAACGTAAAATCCGCATCCAGATACTTATAGAACGAACCGCCTGTTACTATCACGAACTTCCCCTCTAATCCTTCCGGCAACAAATCATCAATGGTCTCGTTGCCCAACTCCGAAACCGGATAATAAGGCAACATTGCTTCCTTCGTTTTATCAATGCCACGCACTTTCGTGGATAAGGCCAGTCCGAACTGCCTAAACTCCAGATTCATATCGATGCAGTTCCTTCCTAACCACCATGCATGATCCGTCAAATTGATAAAATAGCGATGGAGCACTCCCGCATATTGTGAGAACAGCATAATAGGCAATATATCATATGGACCAATATGAATAAACGCCTTCGATGCATGCCATTCCGCTATCTCTTGTGCTACTTGATTCGCAGATGGAATAATATGATTCGGATCCGGCAACACCACTACGCGGCAGTTCTTATAACCTACCAATAGTTTTCCGAGTTTACTCTCATTGCTGAACTGCGTATTGGATGTCACAAACAAAATCTCATACCCATTGTAATGCAGCGCGTCCAGATACTGCTCCGTGATACCGCGGTTATCAGAAGCAAAGGAATCAAAGAACACCACGCGTTTGTCGTCTTGTTGCTCTACAACCGGGATAGTGAACTTCGCCTTACCCATCTGATAAAGCAATTCATCCAACTCATCATCCCCAAAAGACTCCTCGCAAAAATATCCATACGCCAACTCTCCGCAAGCGCACACCGAAATCATGGCTTTTCGAACATCGCCTTGATTCCAATACTCAAACGCTTTCCGCTTGTAGAACAGATAGTCCTTATGTACTTTACGCCTATTGATATTCATCAATTAAATGTCTTTCTTTTTCTGCAACTCAATCAACTTATTTAACAACCGTTCATCTATCAGTTTATCCGTTTGATACTTCTTTTGGCACACTATATCATATGTGGACATTTTCAGTGTATCCAAGCAATAGAACCAGATATCTTCTTGGAATTCAATGAACTCCAACTTCGACAAGAGTTGTTGATCTATCTTCTCTTTTGGAATCATCACTACCCCGCTATCATCACATACCATGATGGAGCCTTCATACTTCGCTTTCAACTCTGTTATCTGTTCCGATGTCAAGTCATCTCCATTCTGGTAGTTCACACAACCGATAGGACTTACATCAGTGCACCAAATCGGATAACCTTCCTTAATAAGTGTGTGTGCATCACGCAGTTTACCGTTGATGACAATTGCCTTGGCTCGCTTGTACAGCAAGATATACTTGCTTACCAAATCGCCAAACACCGCTCTATTGCAATTGACATTATAGACAAACAATATCTTTCCTTTCAAATCTGCTTCTGCTAATTGGCGATGCAATTCGTAGTTCGAGTTATTGATAGCGTATAGGCATACCACATCTCCGGCACAGAACTTGCCTTTGTTTAATGCACGGACATCAGGTATCTGTCCTGTCTTGCCTAATACATCTGCTACTTCCGTCGTGGAAATCTTATTCGCTTCAATTAGATTGATAGCTTCTTGTACGATATTCATGGTTATTGTATTTTTTCTTTCAGTTCTAAATAATTGTTAATTAACACATCTTCCGCACATGCATACGATAAGTATTTCTGCAAAGCCATCTCCTGTGAGAAGAAAGGCTCATCCGAACCAAACAGCACTCGCTTAGACAATTTCTCAGAATTCAGACAATAGTCGATTCCGTCTGCTACGATTGCCAAACGCGAACGCGAACCGCACCATCCAAAATACTCTTGCGTCATCGAGAAATCTACATATACGTTCTTATTGAAATCCAAGATCTTCAAAAACTCAACAATATCATACCCCCCCACATGCGGAAGAATAAACAGCTTATCCTGATGCGTTGCAACTACTTTCCAATAGTCCATTGGTTGCCAATAGGGTTGATTCAACGTATCAATAACGCATAGTTTGCATGCGCGTTTAGATAAGTCGGCTATCACTCCTTCAGCCGAATACTTCTCTCGACGTGGGTGGTATTTCAATATGCGCTCGTCGAGAACCTGACCAAAGTCTTTGCTTATATAATATGCCGGAAGAAAGCGTTTGTCATTTTTCGTAATCTCCTCTACCTGCGCATTTGTCAGAGTTCCCTCAAAATACGGAGCACCATCCATACCAAGCAAGATACCTCCGGCTTGGTTCTTTATACAATGGGCATGTACATCATAGAATTTCATTGCCTTGTGTTCCTTTCTATAAATTGTTTCTCAGCTTTCTCCACCGTTTCTATCGTCAATACCTCTCTTGGTCCAGTTAACACCTCATAACCAATACGCTGGTTATCATTAGCGATATTAGCATATTGTGTGCCTTTCGTCAATACTTTCTCTCTGTCAAAATAACACGACTCTATCTCTTTCGGCAAAAAATCCATCAGCGAACAGGGATGCATACATTCCGTATCATGAGGCATATCATAGAAGAAATACATAGAAGATTGAGAGCCATTGATATAATCATCGCCAGAAACAGAAGCGCCATGTAGCACTTTGAAATAATCTCCAAGATAATCATGTCCACTTGCTAAAGATACTAATGGGTTAGTTATGAACCCACTGGAGCGCGCGCCTATCTCTACCGGTGAAAGCGTACCATTCGGTTTCATCAAGATTTCTAAATGGCCTAATGAAGCTTTAAACCCTAACGCCTTATAGCATTTTTTTCCCACCTCTGCTATTTGCTCATACACTTCATCTGGATATACATTGCTATTATAATGCAGTTTAACGGCTATTTTATTCTTTGTGGTGTTTTCCGTATGGTACTTTACCGAAATAGCGTACACCGATACGTTGCCATCCTTATCACCCAACATATCGCATGTAAACTCACGGCCTTCGACAAACTCCTCCACAATCACATAACCATCAAACGATTCCTTCTGCGCCTTATCAAACGCCTCTTTAATCACTGCCTCCTCACTACCCTTCTCAATAATCGTAATACCGCGAGAGCTGGAAGACACATTCGGCTTGATAATCAACTTCGTTAACCGGCACAAGTCCTTTATTTCCGATGTATAATCTGCATACACCTTAGAGATACGGTTGAGCAGCCCTTCTTTCTGCCATATGCGAGTCATCTCAGATTTCGGCAATGCATGCAATAGTGCGGCGCGCGACATATGACATAGGCCATAGAATGCATTGATAGCATTCACAGAGCTAACTGCCAAATCTATGGAAGAATACGCTCCGACTATCTCTGTTATGCCGCATTCGCATAATTTGCTTATAATTTGATCCGCATCCTTCACATCGATGCACAAGAACAAATCACCCTTCAATGCCGCATTTGGAGACCAATCAACCACAACAACAAAATATCCCTGCTGCTTGCAGTAGTCCACAATACCTCGATTGAGTTTATTGCCGCCTAATATTATTACTATAGGTTGTTTCATTCCCACTTATTTTAATATCGTTAATACTTCTTTGATTCGCCTTAAGGCTTCAATGATATTCTTTTCGCCAGTGGCATACGACAATCGTATACATCTGTCCTCGCCATAGGCAGACCCTGCGACACAGGCCACGTGCGCCTGGCCCAGCAGATATTCAGCCATGTCATCCGAAGTGGCAATGGTTTTGTCTCCGAAGCGTTTGCCATAATAAGCCGAGACATCCGGAAATACATAGAAAGCACCTTGCGGAACAATATACGTAATTTCCGGAATCTCGTCCAGAAGCGACATGATAAGTGCGTGGCGTTGCTCATACGTCTTTCGCATCTGTTCTACGCAGTCCTGCGGGCCGGTTAAAGCAGCCTCAGCCGCTTTTTGCGCCACCATGCATGCGCAAGTCAGATATTGTCCTTGCAGTATGGTGCATGCCTTCACAATCTCGCGGTTATGACACGCCATCCACCCTATCCTATAGCCGGTCATGGCATATGCCTTACTTACTCCATTGATGGCGATGATGCGTTCTTTGAGTTCATTCATTTGTCCACTCATTAACTCATTAACTCTTTCATCAAACACAATCGCCGAATAAATTTTATCAACTATCACAAAGATATTCGGATGCGCTTGCAACACCTCAACTAATTCCGCGCTCTCCTCTTGCGTATAGATAGAACCAGTAGGATTATTCGGGGAACAGAGTATCAGCAACTTCGTTCGTTCCGTGATAGCCTGCCTTAATTGCGCAGCCGTGAGTTTGTAATCCGCATCTGCCGTAGTCTTCACAAATACATTCGTTCCTCCGGCTAACTTCACCATTTCGCTATAACTAACCCAACACGGCGTCGGAATAATTACCTCATCCCCTTCATCCACCAATGCCATCACCGCATTGCATATCGCTTGTTTAGCACCCACCGACACGATAATCTCGTCCGGCGTATAACCAGGCATCTGTTTGCATATAGCCTCACGCAACGACAAGATACCTTTCACCGGCCCATAATGCGAATAGTTATCCACAACTGCCTGTTGAGCCGCTTGCTGGATATGCATCGGAGTGTCAAAATCCGGTTCGCCAAGCGTCAGGCTAATCACATCCACACCGTCACGCTTCAACTGCATCACACGCTGCGCCATCGCAAAACTCTGTGATTCTGCCAATGCTGCAATATGTTTCGATATTATTGACATTCTATTATTTCTTGTATTTCAGAAAATCATCATAATCCCGGATGTAATCCGACTCAACATAATGCTCACTCGCCAAACACATCATCACAGCTCCGCTAGAGAAGTCGTCAAGATCACGCCAAATACCCGGCACTATCAGCAATCCCTGGTAGGGTCTATTGAGCGTAATCGCTTTCTTATTCTCCCCATCATCCAGCGTGATAGTAAATGAACCATTCGCCGCAATAATCAATTGACGCAACTCCTTATGCGCATGTCCGCCGCGGCTTTCTCCGCTCGGCACATCATACAGGTAATACACACGTTTTATATCGAACGGAATATCGCCGCCACCTTCAATCGGTGTCAAATTCCCGCGTGGATCACTTATCTTCCGCAGATCTATTACCTTGCAATCATTTACTATTGTCTGTTTCATCCTTGAAAAGTCACATTAAAATCATTGCTATTGAATCGCAACATGCCTGGCAGTGTGGCTTGGTTAAAGCCCATATCGCTTATTGTATTCTCCACATCGAAGCACTGGTCAAAGCCGCCAAACACAATCCGCTGTTGGTTCTCGCCAAAGAAAACCTCTGCTTTATATTTGCCGGCATTCAGCGTGTACGGCTTCACTTCAAACTCCACCGTATATATTCCCTTCTTTGAGTCTTTCTCTCCTATCTCGCCCAATGAATGTCCGGTCATGAATGCCACTGAATCATCCATCGTCTTAACCTGCATGTTCACATCCAGCATCGCATTCTCTTTGTAGCACATGAACTGCAATTTGAACTTGATGCCGGACTCGATGTCGATATTCGCCTGTGTCTTGCCGGGGAGAATTTCGAAAGACTTGATGCGGATAACGTCGTTACCCGGAGCGGTTGTCAAATCATCGAAATATTGGTTCTCGCTGCTACCACCTTCGCCAATATAATAATCCACCGTATCTTTGATGCCACCCATGTATTTCACCATTCCGTTTTCAAGCATCACGCCACGCGTGCATAGGGCTTTGACAGAGGCCATATTGTGGCTGACGAATAAGACTGTTCGGCCTTGGCCGGTGGAGACGTCTTTCATCTTGCCGATGGCTTTCTTTTGGAACTCGGCATCGCCGACAGCAAGCACTTCATCCACCACCAATATCTCCGGTTCAAGAAAAGCAGCCACCGCAAAACCCAGTCGCACCGTCATACCCGAGCTATAGCGCTTAACCGGGGTGTCGATATAGCGTTCGCAACCGGAGAAATCGATGATCTCGTCCAGCTTGGACTGGATCTCATTACGCGTCATGCCGAGGATAGCGCCGTTCATGAAGATATTCTCCCTGCCGGTCATTTCCTGATGAAAACCCGTGCCGACCTCCAAAAGGGAACCAATACGACCATGGGCACGGATAGTGCCGGTAGTAGGTCCGGTTACTCTGGAAAGGAGTTTCAAGAGGGTCGATTTGCCGGCACCGTTCTTACCGATGATGCCGACGACATCGCCTTGCTCGACCTTGAAGTCGATATCACGGAGGGCCCAGACGTACTCGGAGTTGCCTTTGGAGGCACGGTCGTTCGTCTCTCCGATCTTGAGATACGGGTCCTCCTTGCCGAGGACGTTGGTGATCCAGAAGCGGCGGATATCGTGGCTCAGGGTCTTGGTAGACACCAGGCCGAGGCGGTATTGCTTGGATACGTGGTTGAATTCTATTGCTGTACTCATATATTCGTTTAGTGCTCCTGCGGAGCGTTTATTACTTCGTGTGTAGTGCGACTTCGTCGCGTTTAATACTTCGTGTTTAGGACTGCGCAAGTTTATAGGATCGACGCAAATAAGTTAGTTTATTTTTAATTTCCTCCACTTGCTCTATTGCAATTCGATAATCCTCATCTGCAATATATCCGACATCCATCGCCACTTGCAGTTGGGATACTGTTTCCAACAAAGACCCATACGCGATTTCTAAAAAGTGCACCTTGTCTTTTTGCGATGAGCGAGAAGTTCCTTCTGCGATATTGGACGTAACTGATACTGCCGCTCGCCGTATTTGAGAGGTTAAAGCATAATCTTCCTTGGCGGGAAAACGATCAGAAAGTCGGTAGATTAGCCGAACATACTCCCTTGAAAGTTGATATGCCTCTAATTTCTCAAACGACAACATAATCATTAAACGCCCGTTAGGGCAATTAAACTCATTTTAAACAATCTTACACATGCGTAATGTGCGTCTCGCACATATGCACACATAAATCGAGCGGCAAAGGTACACAAAAAATCCCATATATGCAAGAAAATAGCCAAATATTCGATAAAAAAAAATTAGATTTTTAATCATAACTCGAATATTTGACTATTTTCGGTTACGGGGTTACAGGGTTTAGGCTTCGACTTTTGTCGAAGGTTTAGTGGAGCTGCGCTCCGTGTAAACGCGACATAGTCGCATTAAACTTTCTAAACGCGGGTTATTCAGTGTAACGGCGATTGATTTCGTCCCAGTTGATGATCCGCCTAAAGAGTTAACGAATTAATGGTTAATTTTTCAGTTGCTCCACTAAGGCATCGCTAATGTTATTGCCGAGTTGTTGGCAGACGTCCTGACTCCAGCGTTGAGCCATGGCGATACGGTAGGATTGATCGTCCATGCCACGCAGTTTGGCGTAGATGTAACCGGCATTGAAATTATCTCCGGCTCCAACGGTACTGACAGTCTCGATTGGGGCCACCGGATAGGTCTCGCACCCTTCGGGAGTATAGACGCGGATAGATCGTGCACCATCGGTTAAGATGAGCGTGGTGCAGAGGGAACGAACGCGATTGTAGATAGTATCAGCGTCCTGTAAACCAAAGAGATAGTCGAAGTCTTCCATCGAGCCACGCACGACAGAAGCAAGTCGCATATTCTCTTCGATATTCGGCAGGATAGCCGGTAATTCCGCGATATGATTCTTGCGGAAATTGACATCATAATAGAGCCATGCTCCGGCTTCATGCGCTTCTGTGATGAGTTTGCGAGTAACCGAACGAATGACAGGATTGATGGCAAAGAACGACCCAAAAAGGACGATGTCGTCGGAGGTTATTTGTGGCAGAGGGATGTCCAGCAGGTCCCTTGCATGGTCCTTGTAGAACTCATACTGCGCATCGTTGTGTTCGTTGAGGAAGGCAAGTGTGATATGCGATTTGGTGTTCGGATGTCGGCAAACGAACTCGTCGGACACTCCGTTCGTGCGCAGGAAATCGCAGATCATATCTCCTATATGGTCAGATCCCGTTTGTGTGATCATCGCGCATGGCACACCGGCACGCCCCAGCGATACGATGCTGTTGAACGTCGATCCCCCTGGAACTGCTTTCTGCGGCTGGTCATTCTTAAACAAGATGTCCAGCACCGTTTCTCCTATTCCGATGACACGTGGCATATAATTTATAAGATCTGCTCCGTGTGATTTTTTGTATCCACCTTCTCGATGATACGTTCTAAAATGCCGTTCTCGTCAAAGATGAACGTCTTACGGAGCGTTCCCATCGTCACCTTACCATAGTTTTTTTTTCTCACCCCATGCGCCAAAGGCTTGCAGCATCTCTGTTGTAGGGTCGCTGAGGAGCGGGAAAGGTAAGTCGTATTTCTCTTTGAACTTGATATGCGAAGCTTGGCTATCTTTGCTGACACCGAAGACTTGGTAACCTTGTGCCAGGAAAGCATGGTAGTTGTCACGAATGTTACATGCTTCAGCCGTACAACCCGGAGTGGAGTCTTTCGGGTAGAAATAAATGACTGTTTTTTTACCGATCAGGTCTTTGTCTGTAACCATTTTGCCGGTTTCGTCTGCTGCCGCAAAACTCGGCATCTTGTCTCCAACTTGTAACATAATTATCTGTGTTTTAAGATTTTAACAACACATACACCAAGGCGGTAAAGCATTGGTTTGCAGACATATAGGAATCGTCCGTGTTCAACCATTTGCCCACCGAACTCGGCTTTGAAATCGCGTACTCCATAAGGAACTCCGGGTTCTCCGGCTCCCATCATATCGTACCGCGTGCAACCGGATTGGTGTGCCAACTGTATTCCTCCCCATGTCGCCATGACGGACGGATATTGGTCTTTGCATTCGGCATTGAGTCCACATTCGAACCACTCATATACAGTGCCAAGCCTCTCCTCAGTCCTCCCCTTAAGGGAAGGAAGTTTGGATACCACCTCTTTAATCTTCGCAACAACACTATCGGGATTAACAAGTAACTCCTCATTAGTAAACCGCAACTCTGTATAGCCCAAACGCTGCAAGTGCGCAGTACGTTGCTCATCGTACTCTTTCTGCTCGGGATTATTATGATAGCCTCCATCCAGCTCAATTACTAACCCTTTATCCAAACAGATGAAATCCACAATATAATCCAAAATAATGTGCTGACGACGGAAGTGCAATCCTATATTATTACCCTTTAGCAGGTCCCACAAAATGGCTTCCGCTTCCGTAGGAGTTTTACGATTTGCTATGGCATTTTCTTTTAATAAATCGTACTGCGTACGATCTGCTGTGTGCGCTCCCCATACTTTCGCGAAAGATACCTGCGCGGTTTCCTCTCTTCCCTTTAGGGAGGAGTCGGAGGTAGGCTTCCACATTACTACCATACTTCCTCCTATCACTTTCCCTTCATGCTTCACGAGCAGGAACTTCCCCACTCCCTGCCGATAAGCCTCCAAGAAGAAATCGATTGGCCAAAGGGGTGTCTTCACTTTCGTACGGTATAGCTCAGAAAGGACTTCGTACCATTCTCGAATCTCTAATTCGCTAACTCCCTCACTCACTACTGCATCCGACTTTTTGAGTTGCCGTTTGCGGTTGTCGCTCAGGTTGTTCGTAGCGGGATCAACATGGAAATTCAAGTGCGGTTTATAGACAAATCCTGCAGCCTCAAACGCCTCTTTCCAGGGACTGAAGTCATTAAAATTCCGCGTCTCGATATAGATGGATTTTGGTTTTAATTCTTTGCGAACATAGTTCAGCAGTATTACTATATCCTCTTTCGCGCCATTCGCAGCCACCGCAACTCCTCCTATTATTATTGCGCGACGCGTGAAGAATTGCTTGATCGGATTGGGTTCTTTGGTCACATATCCGACGCAAACGGCACACAGTTTTTCGGCACGTTCTACCCCATACACGAACGGTTCCATGAGTTCCGGCAGGGACGCAAAGAAATCATACGCCTCCGGAGACTGAAACCATGTTCCCGTCTCACTCGTCCGCACCAATTCGCTCCATTGCTGCCGATCGATTAGGTCATATGTCAGGATATGTGCCACTATTCAATCAATCCAAATTTCTTTAATCGTGCTCTAATCGCACCCTGTGTGCGGTTGACAACCAATTTTGCGTGCAAAATTACTAAAAAAATCACAAATATGCAAATATTTCTGCATTTTTCTTCGATAACTTCCAAATATAGGCAGTTAATCCGAAAAAAATGCAAAACGGCCACAAAATGTGGCCGAGATGCAAAAGAATGACTTTAATACACGTAGTGTACTCGCCTATTTCTCCAAATAACGACGATTGATTTCGTCCCAATTGATGATCTGCCAGAGGGAATGGAGATGGGCGGCACGGCGGTTACGATAGTCGATGTAATACGCGTGCTCCCAGACATCCATCGTCAAGAGGGGTTTGAGGCCCTTCGTAACGGGGTTGCCGGCATTGGGTTCCTGCGTGATGACGAGTTTGCCGTCTTTGTCTGCAGCCAGCCACACCCAACCTGATCCAAAGAGCGTCGTGCCTTTCTGCTCGAACTCCGCCTGGAAGGCTTCGAAGGAGCCGAAATCACGGATGATGGCCTTAATTATAGGTAATTGGTCATTGATAATTGCTGATTGCTCAATGGCATAGGGTTTGAACTGGGTGAAGTACAGGTTGTGGTTGAGGATCTGGCCGGCATTGTTGAAGATCGCGCCTTGGGAATTGGCGACAATCTCCTCTAATGACATAGCCTCGAACTCCGTTCCGGCAACGAGTTTATTGAGGTTATCTACATAGGTCTGCAGGTGCTTACCATAGTGATACTCAATCGTTTCCCGACTGATGACTGGTTCCAGCGCATTGGGCGCGTATGGAAGCGCGATCAAGGAAAAAATGATGTTTAGCATATTTTTTCAAATTTAGGATTTCAACTTACTCTTTGATACCAACAGTAAAGAAAACTCAGTAGTGTTCACTAAAATAGTAAATAAAACCAAGATAAACCCTTTGAGTGCTTAGGATTAGTAGTTTTCTGGCATAAGCTGGAAGTAGGCTTGTGCGTGGTGGCAGACGGGGCACTCCTCCGGAGCAGATTTGCCGACTACAATATGGCCGCAGTTAGAGCATTGCCAGATGCAATCACCATCGCGGGAGAAGACTACCTTGTCCTCGATGTTCTTCAGCAGCTTGCGGTAACGCTCTTCATGATGTTTCTCGATAGCGCCGACCATGGCAAACTTAGCTGCGATCTCGATAAAGCCCTCTTCCTCCGCCTCTTTCGCCATGCGGGCATACATGTCGGTCCACTCGGCATTCTCGCCTGCAGCGGCGTCTGCGAGGTTGGTTGCGGTGTCGCTGATCTTACCTCCGTTGAGGTATTTGTACCAAAGCTCCGCATGCTCTTTCTCGTTGGCTGCGGTCTCCTCGAAGATCTTACTGATCTGCACATAACCATCCTTCTTTGCCTTCGATGCAAAATACGTGTACTTGTTACGTGCCATAGATTCACCGGCAAAAGCCTCCATGAGGTTTTTCTCGGTCTTTGTTCCTTTTAAGTCTTTCATAAAAATTTTGTTTTAGGGGTTAATATTTATAAAATTTGTGCGGTGTGATTCTTGGTGTCAACCTTTTCGACAATACGCTCGAGGAGGCCCTCGGCATTGAAGATGAAGGTCTTACGAAGTGTTCCCATGCTAACCTTACCATACAGTTTCTTCTCGCCCCAGGCACCGAAGGCTTGCAGCATCTCGGTCGAAGGATCGCTCAACAGCGGGAAAGGCAGGTTGTATTTCTCTTTGAACTTGACATGCGAGGCTTGGCTGTCTTTGCTCACGCCAAAGACCTGATAACCTTGCGCGAGGAAAGCATGGTAGTTATCGCGGATATTACATGCCTCGGCCGTGCAACCCGGAGTGGAGTCCTTCGGATAGAAATAAATGACTGTCTTTTTGCCGATCAAGTCTTTTTCAGTAACCGTCTTTCCGGTCTCGTCGGCAGCGCTAAATGCCGGCATTTTGTCTCCAATTTGTAGCATAGTATTATATTTGTTTTAACATAGCTTGGCAGCCCTCGAGGATGTCATCGTAGGCCTTCGCGAAGTCTCCCGTATACCAGGGATCGGAGACATCGGGGATGTGGCCGATATTGGTGATTGGTGATTGGTGATTTGTGAATTTCCAGGCCATCATCAACGAGACTTTGTGGTCGGTACTACCCGAATAGATATCTTGCTCCGGTTCTAAACCGGTAATGTAGCGAAGCCAGCGCAGATTGCTCTGATCCATGCAGACGATATAGTCATAATAGGCATAGTCCGCACGCGTCATCTGCCGCGCCACACGGTGCTCAAAGGGTACGTTCTTGGCGGCCAACATCCGCTTAGCCGGAGGATAGATATCGTTGCCTATCTCCTCCGTGGAGACGGCAGCAGAAGCAATCTCAAACTCATCCGCACGACCTGCCCTTGTCACCAACTGCTTCATGATAAACTCAGCCATCGGTGAGCGGCAGATATTACCATGGCATATGAATAGGATCTTCGTCATATTTCAAAATCTGCGGCAAATGTACAACAAAAATTTCATATATGCAAATTTTGGCCTATTTTTTTGCAGAAAGTATTGCAAATTTAAAAAATTTGTATTACTTTTGCAGCCAAATTTGAGTTGTATAGCTATCCTATGTGGACGGTATTAGCGTTTGTTTCTGCCCTGTGTTTGGGCTTTTATGATATTTCGAAGAAGATTGCGCTGCGGGAAAACCGGGTGGTTGACGTGCTGACGATTAGTGTATGCGTATCGTCGCTTTTTTTGTCTATACCGCTGATCTTTTCGAGGTTATGCCCGGAAATGATGCTGGGGACGCATTTCTATGTGCCCTCTCTGGACGGTACAGCACATGCCTATACCATCCTCAAATCAATCATTGTACTCAGCAGTTGGTTCTTCGGATATATCTCCCTCAAGCACCTGCCTATTTCCGTGGTAAGCCCTATGCAAGCTACCCGTCCTATGTGGACGTTAGTCGGTGCGTTGCTCCTATTCAATGAGCGTCTGAATGGTTGGCAATGGGTGGGTATATTGCTGGCTATCGGCAGTATCTTTGTTTTCTCGTTTCGAAGAAAAACGATTAGCAATGCCCTATCGACCAACACCAACAACAAATATTATTATATCTGCCTTGCATTCGCAATCATTTCGGGCGCATGTTCCGGTTTGTACGACAAATATCTCATGCGGCAGTACGATCACAATGCCGTGCAGGTGTATTACACGTTCTATCAAGCGATTATGATGCTTATCGCTTGGGCGGTATTCAACAGAAAGAATATCAGATTGAAGATTGCAGATTTAAGATCCATCAAAAAAATAGGCGTGATTGTGTTAATCAGCCTATTCTTAATTGTGTCCGACAATGTCTATATGCTCGCTCTGCGCGACCCAGATTCGATGATTGCTGTCGTCAGTACCATTCGTCGCGGGGGTGCCGTAATCGGTTTTGCATACGGCCTGCTATTCCTCAAAGAACCCGACTCGGTGCGCAAGCTATGCTGCATGGGCGGAATCCTTGCGGGCCTGGTTTGTCTGGCGATGGGTTCGATGTGATTCTTACACCAGCGCTTTCACCAGTTCTTCCGTCGTACCCGGGAGAAGATCGATAGGACGCAATTCAATCATCGTCTTCGCACCATATTCTCCGCGTTTTTTCATACGCACGGCTGCTCGTGCACAGGAGACCATGACTTGGCCGGTGAGGGCCGGGTTATTAATGGCCATATTGAATTCAAAACGCTGGTTATGTGTCTCGCCGGAGACACCGTTTCGAACGAGGTTCACACCATGCGCCACGTTATTAAGGGCATCGATGCTCTCAACCGGAATGACATGCGTCTCGTCATGCGCGAAATAGTCGTCCGCGAGGATAGCTGCTTCGACGGCTTTAAAATCAACTCCTTCTTCGAGTTCGATATACACCATGCGGCGATGGATACCTGTTCCCAGCGGAATGGTCATCGAGAGAGCATTCTTGACACCTTTGATAGCTTTGGCGGCCACGGTATGACCCATCGAACGACCGGGACCGAAGTTCGTATAAGTCAGTCCCTTCGGTGCCATCGCCATAAGGAGCGCACGCACCATGGAGTCCGAACCCGGATCCCAACCAGCAGAGATGATACTGACGGCTTTATTCGTTTGACAAACGGGGTCTAAGGCGCTACGAAGCGACCATATCTGACCATGGATATCGAAACTATCAACGGTGCAGATACCACGAGCCGCAAGGACGGTTGCAAACTTCTGCACCTCGCGCGTCGGTGTGCAAATAAGCACGACGTCCAGATCATTTACCATTTGGTCATTTACCATTTGGTCATTTATTTCGTTGTGATGATAGATGCCGGCTAACTCCATGTCAGGAGCGGCTTTGATGGCTTCTTCGGCTGCACGGCCAATGTTGCCGTAACCGAGGATTGCTACGCGAATTTTTGATTTTTGATTTGACATTTTTGATTTATTCTACTGTTACTGATTTGGCGAGGTTGCGGGGTTGATCGACATCGCAGCCTTTGACGACAGCGATGTGGTATGCTAACAACTGAAGAGGAATGACGGTGAGCAGCGGCGTGAGGCACTCTTCGGTTGCCGGCACTTCGATGCAATAATCGGCAATCTTACGTACCAGTTCGTCGCCTTCGGTAACGACCGCAATCACCCTACCCTTGCGGGCTTTAATCTCCTGGATATTACTTACCACTTTCTCGTACGTACCACAACGCGGTGCGACCACGACGACCGGCATCTCTTGGGAGATGAGGGCAATGGGTCCATGCTTCATTTCCGCAGCCGGATAGCCTTCGGCATGGATATAAGAAATCTCTTTGAGTTTGAGTGCGCCCTCAAGTGCAACGGGGAAGTTATAACCGCGACCGAGGTAAATAAAATTCTGGGCGTATGAGAAGATCTTCGCGAAATCGGAGATACGCTTGTCTTCGCCTAACACGCGTTCAATCTTCGCAGGTATCTGTCCTAATTCGCGCACGATGGAGACGAATTTCTCTTTGTCAATCGTTCCTTTCTCGCGACCGATACAGAGGGCGAGCATAGTGAGGGCCGTTACCTGAGCCGTGAAGGCTTTGGTAGAAGCGACACCTATCTCGGGTCCGACATGCGTATAACAACCGCTATCCGACACACGCGGAATAGAAGCACCGACAACATTACAGATCGAGAAGATGAACGCGCCCTTGGATTTGGCAAGTTGGATGGCTGCCAGTGTATCGGCTGTTTCTCCGGATTGGGAGATAGCAATCACCACATCGTCTTTGTTAATGACCGGTCTGCGATAGCGGAACTCAGAGGAGTACTCTACTTCAACCGGTATCTGCGCGAACTCTTCGATGGCATACATAGCGATAAGGCCGGCATGCCAGGAGGTACCACAAGCCGTTATAATGATTCGCTTGGCATTGAGGAAGCGATCTTTGTTATCAATGAAACCGGAGAGGGCGATATTATCTTGACGCACGTTGACACGTCCGCGCATGGAGTCCGTCAGCGTACGGGGTTGCTCGAAGATCTCCTTGAGCATGAAATGGGGATAGCCGCCTTTCTCGAGTTGCGAAAGGGATAATTCCAAGCGTTTTATTTCAGGCGTTTTTGTGACGTTGTTGATGGTGGTGATATCGACTTTCTCGCCTAACCGCAGCGCCACAATCTCCTCATCTTCCACGTAGATCACTTGGTCCGTATATTCGACAATAGGCGTAGCGTCGGAAGCCAGGAAATACTCGTCTTCACCGATACCCACAACCAGCGGTGAACCCTTACGAGCGGCGATGAGCGTATCCGGATGCGTCTTATCGAGGATAGCTATCGCGTACGCTCCTACCACCTGCTGAAGCGCAAGTTGCACAGCCGTTTTGAGATCGACATGGCGGTTGATCTGGGTGTATTCAACCAGTTGTACGAGCACTTCGGTGTCAGTGTCTGACTTGAAGGTATAGCCCTGCTCCATGAGTCCTGCTTTGAGGACTGCGTAGTTCTCGATAATACCATTATGGATGATAGCCAAGCGTTCGGACTCGGAGTAATGAGGATGCGCATTGGCGGTGTTGGGTTCGCCATGTGTAGCCCAACGCGTATGGGCGATTCCGATAGTGCCGTCTATGTCTTTGGTTGCGCAGAAGGCCTCCAGTTCGGACACTTTGCCTTTGGCTTTATAGACATTGAGTTGTCCCTGCTCATTGATGAGCGCCACACCGGCACTGTCGTAGCCCCGGTACTCGAGACGATGCAAGCCTTTAATTAAGATCGGATAGGCTTTGCGTTTACCGATATATCCTACAATTCCACACATATAATGGCGAATGGTTAATGGTTAGTGGTGATTTATGGTTGCAAAATTACACTATTTTTTTTGGTTTATGCAAGTTTTTTCATTCTTTTTAGTGCCTCTTCGACATCTTTTCTATTGGAGAAGGCCGAAAAACGCACAAATCCTTCTCCTGTGGGTCCAAATCCGGCACCCGGCGTACAAACGATTTGGCTGGTATGAAGTAAATGGTCAAAGAACGACCAAGAGGTGTATCCATGCGGCACACGACACCAGATATAGGGTGCATTCTTACCGCCGAAGACTTCGTATCCCAGGGTTCGCAGGCCCTCTAAAAAGATCTGCGCTGTTTGCTTGTAATAACTTAGATTCGCTTGAATAGCGGCTTTTCCTTCGGGGGTATAGGTAGCCTCAGCAGCCCGTTGGGAGATATAGGAGGCTCCGTTGAACTTGGTACACTGTCTGCGCAGCCACATGGTTTGTAAACCTGTGGCTTTCGGAACCACCGTATAGCCGCAGCGCACTGCCGTAAAGCCGGCTGTCTTGCTGAAACTGCGTATCTCGATCGCCACTTCCTGTGCACCCTCTATCTCGTAGATGCTATGGGGCACGTCAGGATCTTCGATGAAGGCTTCGTACGCGGCGTCGAAGAGAATGATGCTATGGTTCGTCCGCGCATATTCCACCCATCGCGATAACTCATCGCGCGTGAGCACCGTTCCTGTCGGATTATTCGGAAAACAGAGATAGATAATATCGGCTTTTTGTTTAGGCAACGCAGGATAGAAATTATTCTGAGCCAGACAAGGCAACCAGATGATTTCTCTTCCCGCCATGCGGCTGGTATCGACGTACGCCGGATAGGAAGGTTCTAAGATAGCGACACTATTGGAAGCATCGAACAATTCGCTGAGGTTTCCCAAATCACTGCCTGCTCCATCGCTGATAAACACCTCCTCGGGCGATACATGAATACCACGCGGGGTATAGTCATTATCGACGATGGCTTGTCGTAACCATAAATAGCCTTCTTCGGGTCCATATCCGCGAAAAGTAGCGGCAGAGGCCAGTTCATCCACGGCGCGATGCATGGCTTCTATGATGACAGAAGGTAACGGAAGCGTCACGTCGCCTATTCCCAAACGCAAGACATGCGCCTCGGGATGAGTTTGCTGATAGGCTTTTGTACGATTCGCAATCTCAGTAAAGAGATAATGGCCGCGCAGTTGCTGTAAGTGGGTATTAATAAACATGGCTTTCAGTGGTCAGTTTTCTTATCTCACGTTCGTTCGAACGATTATTTCAGTATTCAGTTCTCCACGGAACACTTCGGTTGCCGGGCCGGTCATGAAGACCGATGACTGGTCGGTTTTCCATTGTATAAGCAGGTCTCCTCCGGGCAGATGAACAATCACCTCTCGCTCCGTCAAACCGTTAAACATAGCGGCTGCAGCAGCGGCACATGCACCTGTTCCGCACGCGAGTGTTTCTCCGGATCCGCGCTCGATGACACGCAGGTCCAACTCCTTTTTATTTTCATGCACGCGCACGAGCTCCACATTCGTGTTAGCCGGCAGTTGCGGTAGGGTATCGCGAAAGAACACTGCATGGGGGTTGCCCATATTGACGGAGGTATACCCGATCGGATCATTGCCTATCAGGATGGAGGAGGAATGAATGATCGGCTTTCCCATATTCACCGTTACTTGCTGCACAATGTCGTTCGCGATTTGAAGGGTTAGGGCACGTATACCGGCAAGGGTCTCTATCTCCATATGAATCTCGCGACAGAGATTATTTTCGTACAGGTATTTCGCCACACAGCGAATGGCATTTCCGCACATCTCCGCTTCGCTGCCATCGGCATTGAAGATCCGCATTTTTGCGTCTGCTTCTTTGGATGGCAGTATCAGCACCAGCCCATCGGAACCGATACCAAAATGGCGATCAGACACACGCAGCGCCAACGCAGACAGGTCCGATTTGGCAATATATTCCGCTGTGGTTTTGGGGAAACAGTCTATGTAGACGTAGTCATTTCCCAGACCATGCATCTTGATGAAAGGGAGTTTCATATAATGGCGAATGGTTAATGGATGAACATGAGTTCGCGATACTTAGGGAGCGTCCACATTTCATCGTCGACGATGAGCTCGAGGGCATCGGCATGTGTACGGATTTCAGCCATGAGCGGCAGGACGTTGTCATGATAAGCGATGGCTTTGCTGCGCTCATCGACTTGCCGATTGGCTTTATGGCGTGCGTCAGTCATATGCTCTACCCCTTCGAGAATAGCACCCGAGTGCTCCTCTATTTGCTTGATGATACTATAGTCCATCGCATTGAGGGATGCCGTCTCATCTGCCGAGAAGACCTGTTTGACAGCCAGCACATTCTGCAGCAACATGGTCTGATAGCGCTTAGCGGCAGGGAGAACATGGTTGACCACAAGATCTCCCATGACGCGACTCTCTATTTGCAGTTTCTTGACATAGGTCTCCCATTTCACTTCACTGCGACTATGGAGTTCTGCAGCGCTGAGGACACCGGTCTTCTCAAACATCTGAATCGAGGACGGGAGTACGTAGTTGTCGATGATTTTCGGCACACTGGTCTCGCAATCCAAACCACGCTTTGCCGCCTCGGCTTTCCATTCGTCGGAATAACCGTTTCCATCAAAACGAATGGCTTTGCATGCCATAATATATTTCTTGATGACATCGAAGAGCACACGTTCTTTGGCTTCGCCTTTCTCGATACGTGCATCCACTTCGTTTTTGAAGAGCATGAGTTGCTCGGCTACAGCCGCATTGAGCGCCAACATCGCGGCACCGCAGTTCGCAGAAGAACCGACTGCACGGAACTCGAAGCGATTGCCGGTAAAAGCAAAGGGCGAAGTACGGTTGCGATCGGTGTTATCCAGCAGAATCTCGGGTATATTTGCCACGCCGAGTTTCATTTCTTTCTTGGCGTTGATGATGATGGCTTCTTCGGCCTTCGCTTGCTCGAGTTTGTCCAGCACGGCGCTGATTTGTTTTCCGAGGAAGACAGAGATGATAGCCGGAGGAGCTTCGTTCGCCCCCAAACGGTGCTCATTGGTTGCACTGACGATAGAGGCTTTAAGCAGTCCATTATGACGTTGAACGGCCATGAGAACGTTGACGAGGAAGGTGATGAACTGCAGGTTCTGGTACGGATTCTTACCCGGTGCAAGCAAGTTAACACCCGTATTGGTGGACATCGACCAGTTGCAATGCTTACCACTTCCGTTCACACCCGCATAGGGTTTCTCATGCAGCAATACGCGGAAATGATGTTTCTCCGCCACACGCTCCATGATGGACATGACGAGCAGGTTATGATCATTAGCCAGGTTGACCTCCTCGAAGATAGGCGCCATCTCGAATTGATTCGGTGCCACCTCGTTATGACGCGTCTTAACGGGTATACCGGCCTTGAGCGCTTCGTATTCGAGTTCACGCATAAAGGCCAATACGCGCGCAGGGATAGCCCCGAAATAATGGTCCTCGAGTTGCTGCGACTTAGCGCTGTTATGGCCCATGAGTGTTCGTCCGGTAAGTAAAAGATCCGGCCGCGCCGTATAGAGCGATTCGTCCACAAGGAAGTACTCTTGCTCCCAACCGAGGTTCGCGTGCACGTGTTTTACCTGTTTATCAAAGTACGCGCACACTTCGCGCGCGGCATGACAAAGGGCAGCCGTAGAACGAATCAGCGGTGTCTTATAATCGAGTGCCTCACCGGTATATGCCACAAAGACAGTAGGGATACAGAGCGTGTCACCGATTAAGAAGACAGGGCTCGAAGGATCCCAAGCGGAGTAACCGCGTGCCTCGAAGGTATTTCGGATACCTCCCGAAGGGAAGGACGAAGCGTCCGGTTCCTGCTGGTAGAGGCTATCTCCACTGAACTCCTCCATCAATGCACCGTTCTTAAGGGTGAAGAACGCATCGTGTTTCTCTGCCGTACCTCCGGTGAGGGGTTGGAACCAATGGGTGAAGTGGGTAGCTCCGTGATCCATCGCCCATTTCCGAATACCGATAGCCACCACATTGGCTATGTCGCGATGAATCGTGCGGCCATTATCCACATCATCAAATAACTGATCCAACACTTCTTGGGCGATGTATTCCTTCATTTTCTCACGCGTGAAGACATCTTGCGCGAAATAGTCCTTCACTTTACCTTCCGGCATCTCAACCGCCGTCGGTTTATGTTCAAATGCAGTTTTTAACGCTTCAAAACGAATATTACTCATACTTTTGACGTTGTTTTTCGTTTTTAATCCGATTAAATTTAAAAATCGACGGCAAAAGTACAACAAAATTTTGGAATATGCAAGTAAAAAATGTAAATTGAATGATTTTTTTTCCATAAAAGCCTTGCGTATATCAAAAAAAAGCATTACCTTTGCAGCCAGTTTGGCGCAAAGGCATCAGACAGTAATTCGTAATTAGTCAAATCGCAAATAATTTTTATGGCAACACAAGAAGAAACATTTAAGAAGATCGTAGCGCATTGCAAGGAATACGGATTTGTTTTTCCGAGTAGTGAGATCTACGATGGTCTGGGCGCTGTGTATGACTATGGTCAGAATGGCGTAGAGTTGAAGAACAACATCAAGCGTTATTGGTGGGACTCCATGACGCTGCTGCATGAGAATATCGTAGGTATTGATGCGGCTATCTTCATGCACCCGACGACATGGAAAGCATCGGGACACGTAGACGCCTTCAATGATCCGTTGATCGACAACCGCGACAGCAAGAAGCGCTATCGCGCAGACGTGCTGATTGAAGATCAGATTGCTAAATACGACGAGAAGATTGCGAAAGAGGTTGAGAAAGCCCGCAAACGTTTCGGAGAGAGTTTCAACGAGGAGATGTTCGTTGAAACGAATGAACGAGTGAAAGAATTAAAGAGCAAGCGTGAGGCGCTGCATGCCCGTTTTGCCAAGGCGATGAACGATAACAACCTGGACGAGTTAAAGCAGATCATCTTGGATGAGGAGATCGTTTGTCCGATTAGCGGCACGCGCAACTGGACCGACGTACGTCAGTTCAACCTGATGTTCGCGACAGAGATGGGTTCGACGGCAGACGGCGCAATGAAGATTTATCTTCGTCCGGAAACGGCACAAGGTATCTTCGTGAACTTCTTGAACGTGCAGAAGACGGGCCGTATGAAGATTCCGTTCGGAATTGCGCAAATTGGTAAGGCATTCCGCAACGAGATTGTCGCTCGTCAGTTCATCTTCCGTATGCGCGAGTTCGAGCAGATGGAGATGCAGTTCTTCGTTCGTCCGGGTGAGGAGTTGAAATGGTTCGAGCACTGGAAACAATTCCGCCTGAAATGGCATAAGGCACTGGGCTTGGGTGACGAGAAATACCGCTTCCACGACCATGATAAGTTGGCGCACTACGCCAATGCCGCAACCGATATCGAGTTCTTGATGCCGTTTGGGTTCAAGGAGGTAGAGGGTATTCACAGCCGTACCAACTTCGACCTGAGCAGTCATGCGAAGTATTCAGGTAAGAAGATCGAATATTTCGATCCGGAACTTAATCAGAGTTACACACCGTACGTAATCGAGACGAGTATTGGTGTAGATCGTATGTTCCTGAGCGTGATGTGTTCGTCTTACGAAGAGCAAGCGTTGGAAGGTGGCGACACCCGTGTCGTTTTACACTTGCCGGCTGTTTTAGCTCCGGTGAAGGCATGCATCATGCCGCTCGTTAAGAAAGACGGTCTGCCCGAAAAAGCACGCGAGATCATGAACGAGTTGAAGTTCGATTTCAAGGTGGCATATGATGAAAAAGACAGTATCGGTAAACGCTATCGTCGTCAGGATGCTGTAGGTACGCCGTTCTGTATCACAGTGGATCACGACACAGAGAAAGACGGTTGTGTAACCGTTCGTTATCGCGACACGATGGCGCAGGATCGCGTGAAGATCGAAGACCTGCACGAGATCATCCGCAAAGCGACCGATCCGAAGGAACTGTATCGCAAGATTGTGGGAGACTCGATGGAGGACTCTATTGAGTAGATGAGAGTTTAGAGTTTAGAGTTTAGAGTTTAGAGAAAAGCGGAGCTGAAAGGCTCCGTTTTTTATCGTATAGAGCGATAGATGACGCGAGCTGAGAAGGCAGAGAGGACGATAGCAAAGAGGATCGCGACGAGCCATGCCACAACGAGCGAGGCAGGACGTAAGTCCGGAGCCAAACCGATGAGATATGCCAAGTAAGTATGACGCGCAGAGGTAAGGATAATCATGGCAAACGCAACGGAGATGAGATTCGTCAGGAAAACCAGCAGTTGGTAGGGTCTCGCCAGATAATGCGAGGTATAGCCAATGGCTTTGAGGTTACGAATCGCTTCCTGGTTACGCTGCATGAGCAGGAAGATAGAAAGCATGAGTACGTAAGCGGCCAAGAGGCAAATTACAAGACCTATGATCAGCACGACAGCTACCAGAATGCGCATAAGCCATGAAGCCTTGGAGGCATTCAGGTTATCGCCTTCTATATTGAGTTCATGTTCCTTACAATAGGTAGCGATTCGTTCATCAGTCGGATTGGAGACGCGCAGAATGAGACGTGATACATCACCCTGATGGCGATACGGGGCAAACTGCGCATTAGACCATTCGATAAAGGTCTGCGGCACCAGGATGGTGTTGATACGCGAGGAGAAACCGATGATTCGTCCCTTGAGTTGAGCCGAACGTCCATTGCCCCAGAGGGTGAGGTTGAGCACGACCTTATTGACCATAGATTCGGAGATCGCAGGAAAATCCGAGGTAGGCGCATAGCCGAAGTTATAGAGATTGAGATAGGTGCGCGGCACGATGATAGGTACCTTCGTATCGCCGGGCGTAAAGGTCCATTCCTCCGATTCGACATCGATGAAGTCATCGGGTACGGCTTCAAAGAACAGATCCGATCCGACATCAATACCGTAACTCTTGACAACCAATTGTCCGTATATACGATATTGTGCAGCCGTGAAGGTTCCAAGTTGCTCCACGAAGGGCTGTTGTCTGAGTTCTTCTATCTCTCCGGGTTCGAATGCCGGTTTCGTTCCGGAGATAGCATCGAGAGTAGAAACGGGTTTGGTAAGAACCATGAAGTCCGGCCGCATAAAGCCGGCTTTATTGGAGAGGATCGGTTGTATATCGTGGTATAGCTGGACACCCAACACAATGATGGTGAGTCCAATGATATTTGCGATAATAAAGCCGATGAGCTGTCCTACAGACAGGTTTTGGCGTAACACTTTCCAGATGAGTCTCATAACGTCAGATGTTGGTCGTAATGAATAGGAAGTGTCTTACCAAGAGATGTGACGACGATTCCAAAGCCTCGTTGGGCTTGTTCGCGCGTCACGATATCGGCCATGATACGTGCATTGGCATCATCGAGATGGCTGACGGGTTCATCCATGAGCAGGAAGGAACAAGGTTGGCATAATGCGCGCAGAAAAGCCACACGCTGCTGCTGTCCCCAGGAAAGGATTCTTGCCGGTTGATCCCATTTATCAGACAGTCCGACCTGCTCAAAGAGCGCACGGATTTCTTCTTCGGAACGGAAGGATGTCTGTTGGTTAACTATCTGCACATTCTCAAAGGCCGTGAGGTTCGGGAAAAGGCGCAGGTCCTGGAAGACATACGCCAATTCGATCCGATATAAAAGTGCGCGATCACGGGGTGTGAAATCGCGAATATCGCGTTGATCGAGGGTGATAGTACCGATATAATCGGAACGAAAACCACCAATGAAATGCAAGAGGGATGATTTACCGATACCCGATGCAGCCTCGACGCAGTAGTTCTTACCGCGCTCGAAGTGCATCGGATGTGAGAATCCTATATGGATATCGGAAATCATTCAAACAGGGCGATTATTACCAAACTACTTACTCCCCTTGTTCAGCGGGAGCCGGTTCCTCGGCTTCCACTACTTCGACATCATAGTAGTCCTCGTCGAGCAGGTAGTCATAGTTATAACGCTGTGCGCGAACCTTATCGTACTCGATGCATGCAACTCCGATCTTAATACCCTGCTCCAGGAAGAGCGAGAGAGAGTTCTTGGAGTCCTCATTGAGAACGAACTCGATAGTAGCCTCATCGCGTTTCTCCACTTTCAGTTGAGCAAAGTCAAACAGGTCTGCGAGACGACGCCATGTATTGAGGAAACGGACTTCCTCAGGAATGGTACGACGTGTACGTTCCGTGAAATAGGCGTCTACGATGGGTTCCGCATCTACATAGGCATAGACATAGGAGGAGGTAGCATTACCAGCTTTCTCGAAAGACGGCTTCGCGTCTCCGTAGGTATAGGTGCGGATGTTGGTTACCGAGAAGGCTTTCTTATCGCCATCGACATAGACGTCCTTCGGAATCTCGTCGCCAAAGATATCAAGCATCGGTTTGATCTCGCTGAACGGCGTCGGCATGATAAAGAGGAAATCAGGATCGGAGTCGAAGTTCTTACCCGCTACAGCAGCAGCCAGTGTTCCGTCGGTCTTACGCAGGATCTGCTTCACCATATTATAGATCATCTTCTCTTCACCGCTGAAGCTAGCACCGGTCTCTTCCATTGCTTTCTCAATAGCCTTGCAGTACTCTTCGCCGTCAATACCCAGCGCTACGAGGGCAATGAGATTACGCTCCGGAATGAGTTTGAGGGTCTCTTTCGACACTTTTTTGATAAGCAAGTTGTCGTCATCGTCGTCATATCCGTTCACAAAGAAGTTAATATCAAACTCACCGGATTTGAAATCGAGATTAGCCACACATTGCATCTCGAATAGTTTCTCCCATACCTCCTCCGTGAGATACGGACACAAGTCGCGGAACTGATGCTCTACCTCCGAACGAATCTCGCGTTTTGCTTTGCGAGAGAGGTTCTCCATATTGATCGTAGACGTGATATCTGCCGCATTCTTCTTAAAGAACTTACCGGCATCGGTAGAGAAGAAGGACTTATCGTTCTCGAGCAGGTCGCGGTAATCATTACGGTTGTTAGACGAACCAAGAAGGAGGCTCTTCTGCGTAAGCGCAGCCACGAGACGACCATGCTCTTCTACCCAGGTTATTTCACCGGATTCCGAGAGTTCAACGGCTTCGGAAATCGTCGCCAGTTTCTTCGCCACGGTTTCTTTATCGCGCACGGAAGCGAGGATATAGCCTTCTTCCATCGACGAGGGGGTAAAGAAATACAACGGGCTAAGCATATCCAGACCCATATCCTGCGGGTTACGCAGCATGTCCGCCAGTTTCTTGAGGTCGGCATCCTCAGGATCAATGGAAAGAATCAGATCCGCAATATCGTCTTTCTGAGCTAAGAAGTCCGATTTGAGGCCGATGTTCTTGACGTCCAACTCCACAACGATGGGTGCATCGGCAGGAATGGCTTTCTTGTACGCGGATTTTGAGCAAGAGCTCAACATGGCAGCCAGCACCACAAGGGAGGAGAGTAGCAAGCCACGGAAAGAGAAATTCTTTTTCATACTACGATTATTTAAGGGTTAGTAAATAAATGCGCTGCAAAAGTACAACAAAAATTGCAAATATGCAAGTTTTTAGGATTTTTTATTTCTAATTTCTGTGGAGGAAATATCGAAATAAGGTGCTTCGCTAAGGTAACGGAGATCCTTCGCATTGTTAAACGATACGGGATGACGGGATTCCGTGGAATGACGCGGGAAGACAAAAATACGGAAATGAGAGAGGATGAATTCGTATTCGCGCCATTGGGTGAAAATGGTTAAGTTATCCTCACCTATCACAAGAGTGAATTGGTGATCCGGATAGGCTTTTTGCAGTTCGCGCAAGGTATTGGCCGTATACGACGGGCGAGGGAGAGAGAACTCAAAGTCGGAAACGACCACATGCGGGATCTCTTTGACTGCTTCGCGCACGGCAGCCAAGCGTTCGTTCTCCGGAGCGAGGGAATCGGCTTGTTTGAGCGGGTTATTGGGTGTGACGAGAAACCACAGTTCATCAAGGTCAGTATGCTCGATGACCCATTTCGCCAATCCGACATGCCCGAAATGCACGGGATTGAAACTACCGCCATATATTCCGATGCGCAGCATCGTTGTTTAATCGTTTGTGGAGCTTCGCTCCGTTTATGGGTTTATTTATTCTCGATGATAGCGTCTAATTGTTGGAACGCATGAGGAAGATCATCATTGATGAGCACGCGATCAAACTGCGGTTTGTACGACAATTCCTCTTCCGCTTTCGCAAGGCGTTTCTCAATCATCTCAGGCGAAGTATCTCCGCGTCCTTCGAGTCGCTTGCGCAGTTCCTCAATAGAGGGAGGACAAATGAAGATAGAAGTAGCTTGATCACCCAATATTCGCTTGAGGTTCAGTCCTCCTTTGACATCCACATCGAAGAGCACCTGGCGACCGGCAGCTTCAATACGATCGATCTCTTCTTTGAGGGTGCCGTAATAAAGGCCTTCATAGACTTGCTCGAACTCGATGAAGTCATTGTGTTCGATGCGTTTTTGAAACTCTTCTACCGAGATGAAGTAATACTCTTTACCATGTTCTTCTTGTCCACGCGGAGGGCGTGTAGTACAGGAAACCGAGAGTTCAAAGAGGTTTGGATACTTGGTAAGCAAGTGCTTCACCATGGTTGATTTACCGCTGCCCGAAGGCGCACAGAAGATATATATCATTGTATATTGTATATTGCCTCACGGCGTTTAGTGTTCCGTTGGAACGTTTATAAAACGTTGAGGACTTGTTCTTTTATTTGCTCGAGGATGTCTTTCATCTTGACCACGATGATTTGCATCTCGGATTGATTGGATTTGGAGCCAAGCGTATTGATTTCACGGCCCATTTCTTGCGCGATGAAACCGAGTTTTTTGCCGACTCCGCTTCCTTCGGAATCCATCGTCTCACGGAAATACTTGATATGGTTGGTGAGGCGCACTTTCTCTTCGGTGATATCCAGTTTCTCAAGGTAATAAATCATCTCCTGTTCCAATCGATTTCGATCGATTTCCGCAGCGCTTTGTGCGCTGAGAGCAGAGAGGTTTTGTTCCAGCCGTTCTTTGATCTTGGCTACGCGCCCTTTCTCGAAAGGTTCTACTTGCGATAGCAGCTCCGCGATACCATCGAGTTTTTGAGTGAACATCGCTTGCAAAGCGGCTCCTTCTTGCGTACGGAAGGCGATGAAAGCATCGATCGATCGATTCAGGAGATTTTGCACACTACTCCACTCTTCGTCAGAGAGATCGGAATGATCTTCTTGGATCTTCAGCACATCGGGGAAACGAAGGATAGCCGCCATTACGGCATCGGGAATAGCGTCACAGGCAAATTGAGTTTTATACTGCTCCGCATAAATCTTCGCCACATCCCAGTTTACGGGAGTATATCCGGCATCTGAATCATTCATTCCAGAATCCTCGCAGATAACCAGGTCCACTTTCCCACGTTCCAGACGCTGGTTAACGATAGCACGGAGTTCCAGTTCGTGTGCACGCAACGGCGCTGCCAAGCGAACGGAAAGATCCATGGATTTGGAGTTAAGAGAGCGGATCTCGCAAATGAGTTTATGTCCGCGGAATGGTGTTTCGGCTTTTCCATAGCCGGTCATGGATAGAATCATTTACCTATACAGAATTTAGAGAAAATGTTACTTAATACTTCTTGGTTGGTTATCTGGCCTGTGACTTCGCCGAGCGCGGAGAGGCAATCCTGCAGATCCATGGAGAGCAACTCTCCGGAGAGCCCGTCCCGCAAGCCCTGCTGTACACGAAGAATCGCCTCATGGGCACGGGAGATTGCCTCGTAATGACGGGCATTGGAGAGCATGACGGCAGAGGTCGGCAGCATCTCTTTAGCTACCCTTACCAACTCGCGTCTGAGCGGCTCGATGTCGCCGTTCTTCGCGGAGAGAGGAATCAGACCGCTACGCTGACAGAGTACGGACCGCTCACTTTGTTCGCTGACAGAACACAGATCGACCTTGTTGAGGACGGATAGTACAGAGAGGTCGCGGGCAGGTCGCGGGCAGGTCGCGGGAATGACCTCACCGGGACGTGTGGCATCCTGCACGGAGATGATGATCTGCGCCTTCTCCATGGCCTGGCGGCTTCGCTCGACACCCATCTGCTCGATCACGTCGTTCGTCTCGCGTATTCCCGCCGTGTCGATGAGGCGGAAGAGGATGCCGTCGATGACAAGGGTGTCTTCTATCGTATCGCGCGTCGTGCCTTGGATGTCGCTCACGATGGCGCGTTGCTCGCCTAAGAGCGCATTCAGAAGGGTCGATTTGCCGACATTCGGCGCACCGATGATGGCTACTGAGATCCCGTTACGGATAGCGTTGCCGGTGGCAAAAGAGCGCATCAGGGCTGCGAGTTTCTGCTCAATCTCATCGGCGAGCGTCTGCAACTCCGTGCGGTCCGCAAACTCCAACTCCTCGTGGTCCGCAAAATCTAACTCCAACTCTACCAGAGAAGTGAAATGCAACAAGCGTTCGCGCAGCGCCGCCAACTCCGTGGAGACCGATCCGCGCAGCTGACTCAGCGCCAGATCTTTCTCTGCTTTGCTCTGCGCGGCGATGAGGTCTGCGACGGCCTCCGCACGGGTAAGATCCATCTTCCCATTGAGAAAGGCTCGACGGGTGAACTCACCGGGTTCGGCCGCCTTGCAACCGGCATCGATCAGCCATTCGAGCAAGGTCTGCTGGATATACAAACTACCATGGCAAGCTATTTCCACCGTATCTTCTCCGGTAAAGGAATGCGGGGCACGAAAAACAGAACAAAGCACTTCGTCAAGGATGTCGGATGCACGCTGAATACGACCAAAATGGATAGAATTTGGTTTCGCCTCCGCGAGCGAATGGTTCGCTTGAAAAAGCGAGTCCACGACAGGGACAGCCTGAGGGCCACTCACGCGGATGAGTGCAACACCTCCCATACCATAGGGGCTCGATATAGCGCAAATCGTGGACATAGACATCAAATCGAGCGCAAAGATAACACTTTTTTTTTACATACGCAAAAAAATTAATAAAAAGCACAAATAATTTGCACATATAAAAATATTTTTGTATCTTTGCACCGAATTTCGATAAATCACATTTATAAACTACATAAAAACACATTTGAGTTATGCGAACAACATTTAATCGCCTTCGTGCAGTAAAGGACAGTCTTCCCCATGGTAGTATGGATGCCATTGCAGCAGAGCTGGGTTTAACGGGAGATGAGGTACGCGCTTTCTTCAACGGAGAGGGCACGGCAGACTATCATCTGGAGCCGGGTTTTGACGGTGGCATTGTTGACTTGACCAACACGCGCATCTTGGAGGTTGCCTTGCGTCGCGCATGGGAAGCACAAAATGCGCTTTAATCACGAAGGCGTATGCTGAAGGATCGATTCAGGTCGATGCTCCAAAAGGTAATTGCTCTGACAGTTTTTGTTGGAGCAATACCTTTTTTGTTTGGCGTGCGCGTGTGTGCGAATGAAATAAGTGCAGCGGAGGGACAAGAGGTAGTAAAAAAAGAGAATAAATGGTTAGACGACTACCATAAGCCGATCGGGCTGACCTACAACGTGCAAGCTGTTCTGCAAACAGCGTATGTATGGCGCGGTATGTCTGTCGGAGCCGCCAATATACAAGCCAGTGCCAATGTGGGTTACGGCGGATTATATCTGGATATGTGGTGGAATGTGGGCGTAGAGCAATGGAACTTCAAGACCTTCCAGCCGGAGGTGGACTTCAGTTTAGGTTTTGCCCGCTGGGGATTGAATGTATACATGCTCTATATTTATAATTTCAATTGCGGTTTCTTCGATTTTCACAATTATCCAGATAAGGGAAATCGCTTGGAGCTCAATGTAAAATACACCATAAGCAGCAAGTTGCCGCTTGGAATTCTTTGGGCTACGCGCGTAGCCGCGAGCGACGGATATCTGAATACCACCGGCGATATGGTACGTGCATGGTCGAGTTACGCAGAGATCTTTTACACGCAGAACTTGCCGTACGACCTGAGTCTGCACGGTGCTGTGGGTTTCACGCCGTGGAAGAGTTGCTACACGAAATATAAGGGTGATTTTGCCGTAACGAACATCACGATTTGTTTGCGCAAAGACTGGAGTCTGAGTAAGCACTGCGGCATGATGCTAAAGGGTCAATTGACGATAAACCCATATCTGATGGCAACCGATAAGTCATCCATAGAATGGCACTCATTCAATCCGACGAATCAGTCTATTAACGTCAATGTAGGTTTGGGAGTTTACTTGAAGTAAGAGTTGAAAGTTGAAAGTTTATAGCTTAAAGATAAAAAAATCAAAATGAAAAAGGTATTGGTATTAGTAGCCGCTACGATGATGGCGGTATTTGTTTCGGCAGAGAGCAAAGTAGAATTTGCGTATGAGGCCGGAGCGGATGTGGTTAGTTCATATATCTGGCGCGGCCAGTACAACGGTGGTTTAAGTTTTCAGCCGGAAGGTTTAGTTGGTTTTAACGCACTGGACGAGGCTATTCAGTTCCGCGCAGGTGTGTGGGCCAATTTAGGTGCTTCGGATTGGCAGTGGAAAGCCAACAAAGGCGATGGCAGAGGGTATACGATGTTTATGCCGGAGGTAGACTTTATGGCTTCTATTACGGCTTATGGTGCCAGCGCCGGTTTCACTGAGTATTACTACTGCGATAATGGTAGTACGCATCAGTCGGAGGTTTGGGTTGGTTATAACTTCGATCATTTCTTCGGTGTAGGTGCGTACATCAATTGGTACACCATGGTTGCCGGAGATGATTTCGTGTATGACGACAACGCCGTAGCTCACCGCGCTTGGAGCAGTTATCTGGAGTTGGGTTATGACTACACGTTTGAGGACAAGGGTATCACGTTAGGTGCGCAGTTAGGTATGTCGCCGTGGGCCAGTGACGTGTACGGCAATGAGAAGTTTGCTTTAACCAACATCACGCTGAAGATCAACAAAGAATGGGAGTTTGATGTGGTTGCTTTGGATCTGTATGCACAGGGTACGCTGAATACGGATGGATTGACGACGCAGACAGCTTTTATTGGTGCTGCAGGTGAGGACAAACTATACAACCAGAAGCTGAATGCCGTTCTGGGCTTGGGTATTTGGTTCTAATGAAAATCAGCAAAAAACATACGATCAGTGCGTTGGTAGCGTTGGTAATTGCAACGCTATTTCTGGTGTTATGGAAGGATGAGCCCAAAAAGCAGTTCTATCATAATGAAGGTTCTGTTTTCGGCACATACTACAACATTCGCTATGAGGCATCGAAGGATCTGAAGGATAGTGTCGTGGCATCCTTCGCAGCTTTCGATAAGAGTCTGAGTATGTTTAATCCCCACTCCACGCTTTCCGCCATCAATGCCAATCGGGACACTGTGACCGATGCGGCCTTTGAGGCGATGTGGGCAGAAGCGGAACGGGTACATGCTTTATCGGACGGAGCGTTCGACATCACGGTAGCGCCGTTGGTGAAGGCGTTCGGATTTGGCAAAAAGAGTGATCAGTATGCTGAAATCAGTTCACAGACCATCGATTCGCTAAGCGAGTTTGTAGGGTTTGAGAAAGTGGAGCTGAGAGATCATCGAGTGATCAAACAGGACCCACGTGTGCAGTTAGACGGTGGTGCGGTAGCTAAGGGTCAAGCATGCGATATGATTGCCGATTTGTTGGCTCGCAACGGTTGCACAAATTATCTGGTAGATATCGGAGGAGAAGTGGTTTGTCACGGAATGAACCCACGCGGTGAGCGCTGGCATATCGGTATTACCAAACCGAATCTGAATAACGAAGGTGCGCAACAGGACCTGCATGAGGTGTTAGCCGTGAGCGATGTATGCATGGCGACGAGTGGTAATTACCGCAATTTTTATTATGTCGGAGACGAACGAAGGAGTCATACAATCGACCCTCGCACGGGATATCCTGTGCAGCACTCGCTACTGAGTGCTACCGTAATCAGCAGCACTTGTATGCGCGCGGACGCATTAGCCACCGCATGCATGGTGTTAGGTGCGGAGGAAGGTATGGACATGATCGCTCGTGCCGGAGATGCCGCATGCTACTTCATCGTGGCGCAAAATGACAGTTTAATAACAATTTCTTCTCCGAACTGGGAAGAGCGAATAAAAGAATAATATGAAACGGACTATTGTTTGTATCATCCTTGCCCTTTGCGGATTGCAGTTATGGGCAACACTGCCGGAAGTGACAATCAAAGATCTTGACGGGCACAGCGTGAATGTAGCAAAACTGACGCAGAGCGGTAAACCGGTTGTGATATCGTTTTTCGCAACATGGTGCAAACCCTGTATGCGTGAGTTAAAGGCGATTCATGATGTCTATCCGGATTGGCAAGACGAGATGGGTCTAGAGATGTACATCGTTTCGATCGACCAGGCGCAAGACGAACATAAAGTGCGTCCGTTAGTGGATGGTAACGGATGGGAATACCATGTATTACTGGATCCGAATGGTACGTTCAAACGCGCGATGAATGTTCAGAATATCCCGCATATGTTTGTATTCGACAGCAAAGGCGCACTCGTCTATCAGCATGTCGGATATAGCGAAGGCGACGAAACAGAGGTAGTGAAATATCTCAAATGAACGAAACACGGGAAATAGGATGGATATGGATAGGGCTTATGGTCCTTACTCTGCTCTGTTATCCGTTTTCCTATTCTTATGCCAATGACACGGTGTTAGTGAGCGGCGGTATACAACATGACGGCTTGTTGGATTGGAGTCCTGTAAAGTACCACAGCAACAGTTATCTGGACCTGAGTGTACACTGGCATGCAAAACGCAAGACGTTCCGAGAGTTACGCGCTACGACCCGATTGGAGTTAACGCAATGGCCGCTATTAGGTTACGAGAGTGATTTCGGCGGACATGGTGTTGGGCACTTAAGTTTAGAGGCTGCTTTCACTTGGGGTAAAATCACGATAGGCGATGTATATGGGCAGTTCGGATCGGGTCTGATTCTGGATCTATACGAGGACCGTGGCATTGGTGTCGATGGAGCGCTACGCGGTGCGAAGATAGCATTAGAGCCGTATAAAGGTATTCAGTTGCAAATGATAGGCGGTAAACAGCGACGTTATTGGAGTTGCTATAAAGACCATGCTTGGGGCTGGAACTACACCCGCGATGCGACGATAGGCGGCGATGCGGAGATACATATCGAGCAATGGGTACCGAAGATGCAAGCGCTGGATATGCGTTGGATGCTTGGCGGCAGTTATGTATCGAAATACGAGGCACCAGACACTATTATTGTGCCGCAAGCCGGGGCGTTATACATGTATAACCTACCTCGCTGGGTGGGAGCCGGAGATGTACGGACGGAATGGCAGATGAAGGATGTGAACCTATTGGTCGAGTACGCACGCAAAGCCAATGATCCGTGTTTAGACAACGGATTCAGTTACCGAGACGGTGAAGCTTTGTTCATCAGTGCCGTTTATTCTCGCAAGGGATTTTCCGTATTGGCCCAAGTGAAGCGTACGGATAATATGACATTTCGCTCCGAACGCATGCGCACGGGTATTGCCGGACGACTGAATCACATGCCGGCTTTCGCGGAGCAACACACCTATGCTTTAGCGGCGATGTATCCCTACGTAACGCAGTACAACAGCGGTGAGTGGGCATTTCAAGCGACCTTGCGCTATACATGGCCGCGCAAGACGAAGATGGGTGGAAAATATGGCACGACGATTAAAGTAAGTGCGGCTCATATTCGCGGATTGGCAGCCCCCGGCAGTTGGGATATCGATAAGACGAATGAAGGTGAGTATTATACGGATGTCAATATCGAGTTGAATAAGCGCATAGCGAAACGCTGGTGGCTTAACGCGATGCTGATGTACCAGAATTACAACCAGAAGATTATTGAAGGGCATGGTAGTTTTATTCGTTCCGGTATTGCGATTGTAGACGCTCGTTATCAAGTGAACAACAATATCTCCATGCGAGGAGAGTTACAATATATGTATTCACCCGATTACAGGGGACAGTGGGTGTTTGCATTATATGAATTAAGTCTCTATCATCACTGGATGATCAGTGGTGAATGGAAGTATAACATAGGTGGTGCGGCAGAGGCAACCCATGAACACTTCTACACGGCGGCGTTGACCTACACCCATGGTGCACATCGCGCGATGGTAGGTTACACGAAGACGCAAGAAGGTTTTCACTGCGCGGGAGGTGTTTGTCGCTATGTACCGAAACAAGAAGGCGTATGCGCAAGTTATTCCTTTACATGGTGATTGGTCTGCTTTGCAGTTGCGAAGTGATCAAGGAGGAAGATCGGTTGATTCCGGTTCCTACCCCTGTGACCAATAGTCGCACGCATGTACTATTGGAGTACACGGGTTTTCGCTGCGTCAACTGTCCCACTGCTGCGCAGACAGCGCAAGCGCTGCAGGAGTTATATGGCGAGCAGTTGATTGTGGTGGCACTGCATCCGGCTTCGAATCCTTTCACGCAGGGTTTATATGATTACACCTGTCCGGAAGCAGACAGTTTATACCTCTACATGGGCGGCACAGCCACCACACCATTCCCTGCGGGGAACATCGACCTGCAAGCGACTGATAATCGATATTTCTATGACTACAACGAGTGGTCAGGAGAGTTGATTCGCGCCATGCAGCAAGATACGATATGGCCGTATTTAGGCGTAACGACTGAAACGGATATCGAACAGCAGACGATAGACGTAGAGGTATTGGCATACTCAGAAAAAGCCTTAGACACTCGTTTGGCAATCTGGTTGGTTGAAGACAGTATCCATGGTGCTCAAGCGATGCCGGATGGGTCGGTTAACACCGATTATTACCATCGACATGTACTACGTGCGGCGTTGAACGGGTGCCCATGGGGAGAACCGATATTGCTGCAGAACACGGCCTCGCAGTACAAGTACACGATGCCGATACCCGCTCGGTGCAATGCAGCGAACTGTCATATCGTGGCACTTTTATTAGATCAAGATAACTATCGAATATTACAAGCATATGAAACGAATTTGGATGATTAGTGCAGTATTCTGCATGATGGCCATGAGTGCACAAGCCATCGAAGTGGAAGTAGACGGACAAGGAGAAGTGCCGGAAGGAGAAGGCCTGGAGTTCACCGTGAATGAGGCCAGTATTGACCCGCTTTCGGGTCTCCCTGTGATGGGTGTAGAAGGAACGCTGATCAGCAGCGGTGCCCTGCAGGTAAGTATCACGCGTTCGTCAACCGGCTTGACAGATGAGTTCTGTTGCGCAGGGCAATGCCAGGCCGGAAATGGCGAAACGACACAGTTACTGAATTATAATCCGTCGGATTTTGCGACCTGGTATATACATTATAATCCGGCAGCAGGATCGAATGAAACCATCACTTATACCTTCAAGGATACAGAAGGCAGCCTGACGCTGACGGTGCACTTTAACTACGAATCGCAGGACGTGGAGCAAGTGTCCGATACCTACAAGGGTACGCAGAAGATACTGAAGGACGGTGTAGTGATTATCATCAAAGATGATAAGGTATATCATTTATGATTTAGGATTTGAGATTTTAAAATTTTTATAGATATGAAACGTTTATTTTTGGCTCTGATGAGCGTGGCCGCATTGGTATTTACAGCATGTGACACAAACGATCCGTATGGACCGATTCCTGATTCGTTCCCGAAGAAACACTTGATTGAAGAATTCACGGGTCAAGGCTGTGGTTATTGCCCTTATGGTATGAATTGTATCAGTGATTTCACAGCCAATGACACCAATTTTATCGTTATACTGCATCACTATGGTTACAAGCAAGATCACTTTACGGTAAGCGGCAGTAAAACCATCACCAATACTTTGGGCGTAAACGGTGCTCCGTGTATGACTATTGACCGAGCCAAGACAAAGACTGAAAAAGGTAGCCAAACGGTTTTCCACCCGGGTTATCTGCCTACGACAGATAAGGCTCAGTTTGCTACCACGACCTATGCATCAATCGAGATAAAGAACAGTTACAATCCCGATTCGCGTGTGCTGACAGCACGTATCTCGGGTGCAGTTTGCACCAATGATCATCCGGAATTGTATCTGACTATTATGGTCAAAGAGTCCGGCATGCTGGACGTTCAAGCTGACTATTTAGGCAGTTTCGAAGGTTGGAAAGAATTCCGTCATACCAATGCTGTTCGCGCTTTTCTGACGGACGCCAAGGGTGATGTAGTTACGATAAAAAAGCAACGTTACGAAACTGAATACTCGGTGGTATTGGATGATAACTGGGTTCCGGAGAACTGTATGGTTGTTGCTATTCTGAGCGAGAACTTCAAGCCAATTATTCAGGCGGAGGAACGTCCGGTGATAGAGGGTACCACAGGTGGTGCAGATATTGAGTGTGGAGGAGTGACCCCGTATCCGGTAGCCGACTATTACCCGGAGCCGAGTGCTACTACAGCACCGAAAGACTATTCGGGCGTAGACGCCGATTCTATCTCCTATGCCCTCGTGTATAGCGAGTTGGTAGGAAACCTCAAGGAATGGGTTATCATGGCGTATGAAGAGAATGCGAACGTAAAAGTAGGCGGTACACGCTGTGTTCCGTTCACCTATATCTATCTGTATACTGAGGCGTCTGCGACAGAGATAGCAACCGGCACCTATGAGTTGAATAACTCCCGTACTGCAGGCGCTGCATTAGCAGGTTATCGCGATGATGCGCAGCAGCAGATTGATGGAAGTATCTTCTATTATACCTCCCGTAATTATCTGAAGCAAGGATCCTTAGACCCGCGTGCCACTTGGCTTATCACAGATGGTACGGTAACACTTACCGAGGAAGGTTGGGAAGTAGTTGGTCATGCCCGCAATGGCTCAGATATCCATATCGTTGGCACTACGCCGGTAGAGTATTATCAAGGTAACGCACCCGCGAAGTTGAAAAGGTTATGAGTTTTACCCACTTACATGTCCACTCTCATTACTCGCTCTTAGACGGATTGTCGAAGGTCGAGGAGATCGTTGATAAGTGTATTGCCTCCGGGATGAACTCGGTGGCATTGACCGACCATGGTAACATGTACGGAATCAAGGATCTGCTTGACTATTGCAAGAAAATCAACAAAGCACGTAAAGAGGATGGTTTAGAGCCATTCAAGCCGATCGTAGGATGCGAGGCATACTGTGCTCGTCGCGGTCGTTTATCCAAGAAAGAGGATAAAGCGGTGAACGCAGAAGGGCGCACATATGTCATCGATCGTTCAGGTTGGCACCTGATCCTACTGGCGAAGAACATGGAGGGTTATCATAACTTATGCCGATTGGTATCACATGGCTATATGTCCGATGCGTTCTATCATACGCCGCGTATCGATAAAGAACTATTGGAGAAATGGCATGAAGGGATTATCTGCAGTTCGGCCTGTCTGGGTGGCGAGTTACCACAGAAAGTGTTGGATGGCCTTGCGAAAAACGACTTCAGCGAAGCGGAAGAGACTATTCAATGGTTTAAGAACCTCTTTGGCGAAGATTATTATATCGAGCTACAGCGCCATGAGACGCAGAAACCAGGTGGAGACCAAGAGGTATATGAACGTCAGAAACAGGTCAACCCTGTGCTTATTGAGTTAGCACGCAAACACGGCGTGAAGATCATTGCCACCAACGATAGTCACTTTGTGAATGAAGAGGATGCAGAGGCGCATGATCGATTGATATGCCTCAGCACAAACCACTATGTGAATGATATCAATCGTATGCACTATACGAAGCAGGAGTGGCTTAAGACACCGGAGGAAATGGAGGCTATCTTCAACGATATACCCGAAGCTATCACGAATACACAGGAGATCGCAGATAAGGTAGAGATATACAATATCGATCACGATCCTATCATGCCGAAGTTCGATATCCCGGCTTCGTTCGGTAAAGAGGAAGATTATCCGGATCGACTGGCTTTCGAAGCCGCATACCTGCGTCACTTGACGATGGAAGGCGCGCTGGAGCGCTACGGCAAAGAGCGATTGGAGACCGATGAGGTGCTCAAAGAGCGAATTGAATTCGAGTTGAACACCATCATCTCGATGGGTTTCCCTGGCTATTTCCTGATCGTGATGGATTTCATTCGTGCGGCCCGTGAAGAACTGGATGTCAGTGTGGGGCCCGGACGTGGATCGGCTGCCGGATCGGTAGTAGCGTACTGTTTAAAGATCACTGACCTGGATCCGCTGAAATATGATTTACTGTTCGAGCGATTCTTGAATCCGGACCGTATCTCTTTGCCGGATATCGATACGGACTTCGAAGATTGCGGTCGCGGTAAAGTGCTGGATTACGTGAGTCGTAAATACGGCGAGACACATGTGGCACATATCGTGACATACGGTAAGATGGCAACCAAATCGGCTTTGGCGGATGTAGGACGTGTGCAACAGGTGCCCCTTGCTTTTGTGAATGAATTAAAGGGCTACGTACCAGATCGTGATTTCCCGGATACGGTATTAAAGAGTCTACCTCCCGGCGCCAAGAAGCCGAAGGTGAACTTGAAAAACTGCTATAAGTACATCGATGAGTTAAAACGCGAGTACGAGACAGGTGATCCGAATACCCGCTCGATGTTGGAATACGCGGCTCGCCTGGAAGGTACGATTCGTCAAGTAGGTGTGCATGCCTGCGGAGTGATCATCGGCGCGGATGACTTGACCAACTTCGCGCCGCTGAGTTCGGTAGAAGATAAGAACAGCAAGAAACGTGTGCTGGTAACGGAATACGACGGACATGTGGTAGAGAGTGTTGGTCTAATTAAGATGGACTTCCTCGGCCTCATCACCTTGACCATCATCAAGGAATGTCTGCGAAACGTCAAGAAAGCACGCGGTATTGATATCGACATCGATCATATACCCATTGATGATGAGTTGACCTATAAGTTGTTCCAAGAGGGACGAACGGTAGCAGTGTTCCAGTTTGAGTCGGCAGGTATGCAGAAATACCTGCGCGAACTGCAGCCAACCGTAATCGGTGACTTAATCGCCATGAATGCCCTTTATCGACCGGGACCGATGGATTATATCCCGCAGTTCATCAAGCGTAAACAGGGTATCGAGCCTGTGACGTACGATATACCAGTGATGGAGAAATACCTCAAAGACACCTATGGTGTGACGGTATATCAGGAGCAAGTGATGTTGCTGAGTCGATTGCTGGCTAACTTCACCCGCGGCGAGAGTGATAAACTCCGTAAGGCTATGGGTAAGAAGCAGATGGATGTATTGGCGTCACTGCAGGATAAGTTTATGTCCGGCGGCAAGGCGAACGGACACGACGAAAAGGTGCTGACGAAAATATGGGAAGACTGGAAGAAATTCGCCTCCTATGCATTTAATAAGTCGCATGCTGCTTGCTACTCCTGGGTGGCTTATCAGACAGGATACCTCAAAGCGCACTACCCTGCTGAGTTCATGGCAGCGAACCTCACCGTCCACAAAGACGATATCAAGGAAGTGACGAAACTCATGGACGAGTGTCGTGCTTTGGGGCTGAGTGTATTAGAGCCTGATGTGAATGAATCCGAGTTATCGTTTACGGTAAATAGCAAGGGTGCAATCCGATTTGGTCTGGGTGGCATCAAGGGTGTAGGTGAAGGAGCAGTAGAAGCCATCATCAGCGAACGGGAGAAAAACGGTAAATACACCAGTATCTTTGATTTCCTCGAGCGTGTGAACCTGCAAAGTTGTAATAAGAAGACTATTGAAAATCTGGCTAAAGCGGGTGCTTTCGAATGCTTCGATGACATCTACCGAGAACAGTTCTTCGGCACAGATGAAATCGGTAACACTGGTCTGGAGTTGCTATTGAACTACGGCAATAAATGGCAGGCCGACAAAGCAGTTAATTCCAATTCGCTCTTCGGCGACTTAGCCGATGCGATTGAGATCAAACATCCGGATCTGCCTCAAGTACCTCGCTGGGACACGATTGAACGACTTAACAAAGAGAAAGACCTGATTGGTATCTACCTCTCTGCGCACCCGCTGGATGAGTACGAATTCGAATTGCGCGAACTTTGCAATGTAACGACGAATGAGTTGTCGCAATTCGAGAAATGGCGTAAACCGGAGGAACGTGCAGAAGCAGAGAAACGCATTAAAATTGAGTTGGCAGAGAACGATGAAGAAATGGACGAACGTCCTATCATTCCTTCGGAGTTTATCGCAGCGCATAAGAATCAAGCTTGTCTCTTAGGCGGACTTATCACTTCGGCGGAACAACGCATCAGTCAGAAAGGTAATCCGTACGGACGTTACACGATAGAGGACTATAGCGGCAGTTATGAGTTTGCGCTCTTCGGCAATGCCTATACCAATTTCGGCCACCTATTACTCAAAGACCTGTATGTGCTCGTGCAAGGCGTGGTTCAACAGCGTGGAGCCGGACAAAAATGGTTCAGAGAAGGGCCTGATGAGAAAGCGGAGTTTGAGTTCGTGGTGCAAAGCGTGGAGACACTCAATGAGACGCAGAAGAAACGCAGTGAAGGTATTCAGATTCGGTTAGCGTTAGAGGCTGTTACACCGGAACTGATCGATGAATTAGCAGATAAAATCAAAGAAAACCCGGGTCAAGGCCGACTGCATGTGACGGTATTTAACCCGCTGAATAAACAGCAGGTTGCGTTAACCAGTCGATCCCTTCCGATTCATGTTACACCACGGTTCTATAAATGGTTGGTACTCAAGCGCGCAGAAGACGTATTGGAGTTCGCCGTAAGTGAAAAATAACGTGAATTATAACGAAGCTGTCACATATCTGTATGCGTCTCGTCCACCTTTTCACATGGTGGGTGCAACAGCCTATAAACCGGGATTGGAGAACACGCTCCGGTTGCTGGAACAGGTAGGCAATCCGCATGAGCAACTGCGTACTATACATGTAGCAGGAACAAACGGAAAGGGTTCGACGTGTCATTTGATTGCCGCAGCCTTGCAGGCCTCCGGACTGAAAGTAGGATTATTCACCAGTCCGCATCTGGTAAGTTTGACCGAACGCATTCGCATCAATGGACAATCAATACCGGAAGCGGACGTAGCGGCATTTGTGACGAAGCACCACGCCCTTTTAGAGGCATTGCAACCTTCGTTCTTCGAAACAATGACGGCCATGGCTTTCGCGTATTTCGTACGCGAGCAAGTAGATATCGCCGTAGTAGAAGTAGGGTTAGGTGGACGGTTAGACAGCACGAATGTGCTACACCCTATCCTATCCGTCATCACCAATATCGGGATGGACCATACGGAGTTTTTAGGTACTACCTTGACGGCTATTGCCAGTGAGAAAGCAGGGATCATCAAGCCACGCGTGACCTGTATCATCGGCGAGACAAACGAAGAGACGGAGCCGGTGTTTAGGGAAAGAGCAGCAGAGTGCGAAGCGGAACTCGTCTTTGCCGACCAATGTGAGTATCTGCGTCAGTGTCGAGTTCGTTATGCCACAGAGTGCGAACTCAAAGGACTGTATCAGGAACATAACCTACAGACGGCATTTGTGGCCCTGCGTGCATTGCATATCAGGCATGAGGCTATAGCAGAAGGTTTTGCAAATGTATGTCGTATGACGGGGTTGCGAGGCCGATGGGAGACGTTACAAGAACGACCATTGGTGATATGCGACACGGGACATAACAGCCATGGACTGCAATACGTGGCGCGTCAACTGCAGACACTGCCACACCCGCATATATGGATTGTATTCGGGATGGTGAATGATAAAGACACGGAGGTAGTGATGCACCTTATGCCGCATGGCGAGCGATACCATTATATCTTCACGACACCGAATACGCAGCGAGCACGCAGCGCACAGGAGATGTTAGAAATATGGGGCAAAGAGGGTATCGCTCTCGAAAATCCCCAAGAAGCTATTCAGTTCGCACAGGAGCATGCAGCAGAAGAGGACGCCATCTTTATCGGAGGCAGTAATTACTTAGTATCAGATGCTATATCACGTTTTACATATTAAGACGGCTTTTGCCGAAGAATGGCAGAAAGACCTGTTTGACCAGCAGATATGCGAGTTAGGCGTCGATACAATAGATCAGAATGACTACTATATCCAGTCAGATACATGGGAGCGCGTTCAGAAACAGATAGAAACTTTATGCGCTAACAGCACAGGAGCGACGCTAATTGAAGCCGAAGCTTGCGAGGATAAGAACTGGAATGAGACATGGGAACTGGACCATCCGATAGAGGAACTGCCGTTAGGCATTCGCATCGTACCCCATTGCGCGTTCGGAGCCGGACATCATGAGACGACAGCGATGATGATAGAGGCCTTAATGAATTTCAAATGTCAAATTTCAGATTTCAAGTTTAAGGTCCTTGACCATGGTACAGGCACCGGTGTGCTGGCTATCTTCGCAAAGCGTTTAGGTGCAACGCATGTACTGGCTATCGATATTGATGAGAAGAGTGTGATCAATGCGCAGGAGAACGCAGCGATAAACGGAGAAGAGATAGAGGTGCGATTAGGAGATCGTATTCCGGAAGACGCAGGTGCTTTCGATTTGATATTAGCCAATATCCATCGGAATATCCTACTGGCGAACATGGCCTTGTATGCAGCGCATCTGAAACAAGGCGGACAAGTATGGCTCAGCGGATTCTATGATACGGATTGCGAGGTATTGATTCAAGCTGCAAAAGCGAAGGGATTAGCGCCTATTGCCACGCATGCCAATCATGAATGGCGCATGATACAATTGCAAAAATCAAGCAATAGATAATGAAGCATTTAACAGAAAAATTCATCCCGATGTGGGAACTCAATCCCCTTTGGGCGACGTTAACGGAAGAGGAGCGCAAGACTGTAGCGCAACATGTGGAGATCGTGCAGTACGAGAAGAACGAACAGATCCGTAATGAAGGCGAGGAATCGCAGTATATCTGGATGTTGCTAAGTGGGAAAGTACGTATTTTCAAAGAGGGTATCGGTCAACGTATGCAAATTATTCGCTTGCTGAAACCCTACGATATCTTCGGTTATCGCGCTTGTACCTCCCGCGATGTATATAACTCAAGCGCCAGTGCGGTGGAGGCATGTAACCTCTATCGTTTAGACCGGGAGATCTTTAACCAGTTGGTGCAGACCAATGGTGCGTTATGCTATCAGATTCTATTGATGATTGCGCGCGACTTAGCGGTGTCAGAACGTCAGACGGTAAACCTCACGCAGAAACATATTCGCGGCCGATTAGCAGAGAGTCTACTGTTGCTGCTGAAGAACTACGGTTATGAACAAGACGGACGAACGATAGCGATGTTACTGCCGCGCGAAGACTTGGCCAATATGAGTAATATGACCACCAGCAACGCCATTCGCACGTTGAGTCAGTTTGCACAAGAAGGCTTGTTAACGCTCAACGGCCGCCACATCCAGATTCTGGACGAGAAGGAATTGGAAAAAATTTCACGCTTAGGATAAGACAAAAAAAATCGCCTCAATTGGCGATTTTTTTAATCCATCATATTACCCATATTGGAGGATATCTGTACCATCAGATCATACTCCTCGGGACTGAGATCATAGAAATAGAAGTTACGCGGGTCGATGGGGCGTCCCATATAATGCACTTCGTAGTGTAAGTGCGGACCGGTTGATTTACCAGTATTACCCACTAAGGCAATGACGTCACCACGTTTCACTTTCTGACCTACCTTCACTTTCCGCTTCGAGCAGTGTGCGTAGCGGGTCGTGTAGTTGAAACCATGGTCTATCTCCACGGTCTCTCCGTAACCTTGACGCCAACCCGAATAAGTCACTACGCCATTACCCGTAGCGAAGATATCGGTACCAACCGGAGCAGAGAAGTCCATACCTTCGTGGAAACGACGAATATGATAGACCGGGTCTACACGCCAACCGTAACCGGAAGCCATGCGTTTAAGATCCTTATTGAGCACCGGTTGAATAGCCGGAATATTTTCCATACGCACTTCCTGATTCTTCGCCAATTCCAATATCTCATCATACGAACGGGCTTGCACATACAGTTCTTTCTCCAGGATATCCACTTTACGCTGGATATCTGCAGCCAACTGCGTATTGGTCATTCGCGCTAAGGAGTCATAGTACGACACCTGCTGCGCCGCACCCAGACGTGCACTGAGAGGAATCGGCTCTGCCCCTAACATTGCGCGATAGAGGTTATCATCACGCTGCGACAGATCGGCCATCACAATCTGCATCTGGTCTACTTGCTTCTCCAGCACCTCCATCTGCGCAGATAAGTTGCGGTTATACTGCATCAACGAGGCCTCACGGGGTGAGGGAAAGAAATATAAGAAGACGTAGAAGAACAATACGCCTAAACATACACCGCCGATGATATAACCTCCGGACCGACGTAGCCAGTATCGGAAGCCATGCTCAATACGCTCTAATTGCAGCGTCTCGGGGTTAATACGATAGTGTTTTTTCATCTTTTTCTTTTTTTATCTTTCGATGGGTAACTTTTCTCCGGTTTATACCAGAAAAAATATTGGTTTTGTTGTTTTTTCTCTTCAGGTGTGCGCGCGACATAAACAGGTTCGTGCGTGTAAGGGTTAATGCCGGTATAGAACATCGTTGTGGACAAAGTCATCGGTGTCGGCGTGAAGTCCTGCACCTGCTCCGGCTTATAATGCATCCGCTTCGTCTCATCCGCTAAGACTTGCATGTCATGCTTCGTACACCCCGGAAGGGAGGAGATAAAATATGGAATCAGTTGTTGCTTCAATCCTGCCTCCTCATTGATACGCAGGAACTGATCTCTGAAACGCAGATAGTTGGACCAAGCGGGTTTGCGCATCACTTTGAGTACGTTATCCGAACAATGTTCTGGTGCCACTTTCAGTCGTCCCGACACATGGCGCGTGATGAGTTGGCGAGCATAAGCTTCGTTCATCAGGTCATAGCGGATACCCGAGCCAACGAATGCATGCTTGACATACGGCAGTTTATCCACCGTGCGATAGATATCCAGCACCGGCTCAAAATCCTGATTGAGATTCTTGCAAATATTGGGTTGCAGACAACTGGCGCGTGCACACTTCTCACAGATCGACATGTCCTTGCCGTGCATAGCGTACATATTGGCAGAGGGACCGCCCAAATCCGATATGACACCATGCCAGTCGGGTAACTGACTCAGTTTCTCTATCTGTCGTAAGATAGACGTTTTGGAGCGGGATACAATTTGTTTGCCTTGGTGCGCCGAGATCGTACAGAATGAACAGCCTCCGAAACAACCGCGATGCATGCAGACGGACCATTTAATCATTTCATACGCCGGGATATGCTTATCCTTATATTTCGGATGCGGGGCATATTGGTACGGGAGATCATAGATGGCATCCAGTTGTTCGGTTGTAATCGGGGGATAAGACGGATTGACTACCACCCACTGCTTTCCTACCGGCTGCACAAGGGTAGTCTGATGTATCTTATTCGACTCGATCTCCATCAGACGGAAGTTCTCCGCATGCTTGCGTTTATCGCGCAGCGCCTCTTCGTGCGAAGCCAGCATAATCGCGTCTTCTGGAATCTCCGATTTATCGCTTGTTAAGAATGCTGTCTGAGGAATATCGTGTATGAAACCTCGATCTGCAATCTCCTTCATGGCTTGTTCTCCCATGCCATATACCAGCATATCCGCTCCGCTATCCACGAGGATGGAGGGCAGCAGTTTATCTTGCCAGTAGTCATAATGGGTGAGACGCCGCATGGAAGCCTCAATACCACCTATTACAATCGGTACATCCGGATATAGCTGTTTAAGGATCTTACAATACGTTATGGTACAATAATCGGGTCGTGCCCCTGCTTTCCCCTCAGGGGTATAAGCATCATCGGAACGTCTGCGTTTAGCCGCCGTATAATGGTTTACCATCGAATCCATAGAGCCGGCAGAGACAGCGAAACAAATACGGGGTCTACCGAATTTTGTAAAGTCTCTAAAGTCCCCATGCCAATCCGGTTGGGGCACGATAGCTACCCTATAACCAGCTGCTTCCAATACTCTTCCCAACACCGCTGCACCAAAAGACGGATGATCGATATACGCATCACCGGTGAAGAAGACAATGTCCACTTCATCCCAGCCGCGTAACTCCATCTCCTTGCGGGTGGTAGGTAAGTATTTGAGTAAATCAGCCATCGCTTACTATTCGGATCCGGATCCTACCCGGTTAATCAATCTGTAAATCCAATGTTTCTTTCAGTTGTGCGAGTGCAGGATTTTGTTCTGCCATCAGGGCATATTTTTCTTCCGCAGTAAACGCCATCTGCTCTTGATTAAACTCCGCCTGAATCAGTTCTATACTCAGGTGCTCGTTATGCAGTTGAGCACGCAATTGACGAAGTAAATTAGGCAGTGCTTTGCGCATTTCCGCCAATTGCCATGGGTTGGGCAGGACGATTTGCGCTTGTTGTTCACCAATCAGTTGCGGAGCATAAATCTCCATCAACTCTTTCAGACGCAATTCCTCTTTATGGGCAGCCGCAAGACCAACCCATGCGTCTCTGAGTTGGTCAGCCGTAAAAGGGCGATTAGACTCCTCCTGTGCAGGAGTCTTAGTCATTGGTGATTGGTTATTGGTAGTGGATGATTGGTTTTCTTTTGGAGCCTCTTCTTTCTTCGCGCCGAAAGCCAAACCAATCTTCGGCATCTTAGGGATGCTTGCTGTTGGAACACTTGGTTGACTAGTGGTACTAAGCTGTTCAGCTGGTTTAGCAGGCTCTGCGGGGTTAACAGGCTTTGCAGGATCAGCCGGTCTGGGTGCTGTTTTGGCTGTCTGTGGCGCCGATTGAGGCACATTTTGTACTACACCGAGTTGGCATAGTTTGATGAGCGCCAGTTCCACCGTTAAGCGTTTATTACGCGCTGTGCGATAATTGATATCACAGGTGTTGAGGATATCAAGGGCCTGGAAGATCCAGATAGGGTGACAACGCTTTGCCTGCTCCCCATAGCGCGCACGAATAGAGTCTCCTATCTCTAATAACGGGAGAGTTTGCGGGTCTTTGCTGACCAGCACATCACGTAGGTGTTGCGCAAAACCAATCACAAAATGTCCGGCATCGAAACCGTTATTGAGTACATCGTTGAAGAGCAACAGCGCTCCTGCCACATCATGCGCCAGCGCTTTATCTACCAGCGAGAAGTAATAGTCGGCATTGAGTACATTCAGTACGGCTATTGTCTGTTCGTAGGTGATGGTGTTTCCGCAGAAAGCCACTAACTGATCGAAGATAGAGAGTGCGTCGCGCATACCGCCATCGGCTTTCTGCGCCACTACGTTCAGCGCCTCTTCACTCACCGCGATACCTTCATTCGCAGCTACTTTCTGCAGGTAGGCGATGGTATCGGGTACGGTGATGCGATTGAAATCGTACACTTGACAGCGACTGAGGATAGTAGGCAACACCTTATGTTTCTCAGTGGTAGCGAGAATAAAGATGGCATACGAAGGGGGTTCCTCCAGCGTCTTCAGCAGTGCGTTGAATGCACCGGCAGAAAGCATATGCACCTCGTCGATGATATAAACAGAGTACTTACCAATCTGCGGCGGGATACGCACTTGATCAATGAGCGAACGGATGTCCTCTACCGAGTTGTTAGACGCCGCATCGAGTTCGTGGATGTTAAACGAACGCTGTTCATTAAAGGCCTTGCAACTCTCGCACTCGTTACATGCATCAAAGCCGTTTTGCGGATTGAGACAGTTGATGGTCTTGGCGAAGATACGGGCGCAGGTGGTCTTACCTACTCCACGCGGACCGCAAAACAGGTATGCATGTGCCAGGTGATTTTGGCGAATCGCATTCTGCAGCGTCTGTGTAAGCGCTTGCTGACCCACCACGGACTCAAAGGTCTGCGGCCTGTACTTTCGCGCTGATACTACATAATTTTCCATATGCTATGCTGTATATATATTTCTCTTTTTCAAAGGTCTCGATGTTCGATTCTCGATTATCGATTACTGTTTGCAATTGTTCAAACGATAGTATTCCTACTCCCTGTGCTTTGACGATGGCCTCTTTCCGGGTCCATAACCGCGTAAATTCCCTATCGCTTTCGATTTTTGATTTTTGATTTTTGATTTTTGATTGCTCAAATTTATTCATCGTTCGCGCGAGCAAGTCGTCGTCGGCATGGCGGATCGCTTCTATGTCAATTCCTATCGGATGCTCATCTATGGCTACGGCGATACCGTGTTTGCAATGACTGATACTGAAATATGGTCCGTTCGGCCAAAAAGGTTTTCCGTGCTCGTTATAGCACCAATCCTCTAACCCCAAACCCTTATTCTGCAAGCTCTCCGCGAGCATCATCCACGATTTAAGGCAACAGAACTGACCGAAGATATGCTTATAACGCAAGGCCTGTTCTCGCCGTTGGGTACTGACGAGCGGTAACAGCCTTTGCACCTCTTCGTCTGTACACTCCTCCATCCTATCAAATATCGCGATGTGCATAAACTTTCCAATAGACGACAGGAAGGATGGTAACAGTCAGCGGCAGGGTGAAGATCGTCCCGAAACAAATCACCACACCCATCGGCATCCAAAGACTCGTAGCCGCAATAATCATTGGCAACACACCAAGGGCTGTAGTAGCACTGGTGAGGAAGACCGGTCGCATACGTCGTTGACCAGCATAGAAAGCGGCTTCACGATAAGTGAGATGTTTGGATTTTCGGCAGTCCTCAGCGTATTCGTACATCATGATGGCATTTCGGACGATAATACCGATCAGACTGACAATACCTAACACAGCTGTGATGGATATATCGAGTTGGAATATCCACAAACCTAACATCGCGCCGAAGACGCAGAGTACGGAACTGGAAAGGGCCAGCAGCGCCAAACCGATCTTACCAAAGTGATACAGCAGTAAGATCAACATCACAGCCAGTGCAGCCACAATAGACCAGAAGATCTGTGGGAGTATCATATCATTGATCTCCGTTAAGCCGCCGTAAGTGATGCTTACCCCTTCGGGCAAATCCGTAACATGCTTATCCACCCATTCGCGCACTTTCTTTTCGGCAGATACCTGACTGGTCGAGCCGCATAGGTCGGAACCCACCGTGATAGTTCGTACGGAATTTCGACGTTCGAGATGGGTATGATGCCAAGTGGGTTCGATAGTGGCTACCTGCCGCAGCGGCACCCAAATCCCGGGGATAGCGGTAGGTACCTGAATTGCACCTAACTCATCTGTGTTCATCTCGCTCACACCGGCCGTATAGAGTACAACAGGTACACTGTAAGAACCTTCGTACAAGGTTGTGATGGTAGCGCCTTGCGTAGCCTGACGCAGATATAGGGATAGAACAGTCTGGGTGATACCTAACCGTGTCGCCTCGTCGGGTTTGAGCACGATACGCGTTGAAGGTGCCATGTTACTATAATCGGAATGTACCCATTGCAGTTCGGGTTGCTCCATCATGAAGCGGAAGATACTATCGGCAATAGGGGCCATCTTCTCCCAGTCGTCGCCTTGCACACGCACCTCCAGCGGGTTTCTTGCAGCCTGATAGTCCAGTTGCTTGAAACGCGCATAAGCGTTCGGGAAATAATTCTCATAGCGACTGCTGTACTCTTTGAGGACCTGTCCGGTAGCATGGCTGGACTTCGTGTTCACAATGAGCTGTGCGTAGTTGGTAGCCGGTGTCTGCGGCGTATAAGTTGCATGGAAACGCGGGGAAGACTGACCAATGAAGGACGTCACACTCGTCACACGCCGATCGGCACGCAGGATGGTCGCTAAACTATCCGCTACTGCTGCACTCTCTTCGAGTGGTGCTCCGTCGCGTAAATGAATCTCTACGGCAAAGAACTCCCGTTCTGCTTTCGGCAGCAGTTGCAGGTTCAGGCGTGTAAGCAGGAAGATACCGATACCTAAGGCACCGCCTAACATACACAAAACAATAATCGGTTTGTCGAAACAACGCTGCAGCAGTTTCTTATAACTATCCTGCAACCAGGTGAAGAACTTATTCTGGATTCGTTCGAAGCGATTCAGTTCCTCTTCCTTGCGTTCGCGAATGAAGCGGAAGGAAAGATATGGTGTCACCCAAGTCGCATAGAAGATACTGGCAACTAAAGCAAAGAGGACGGCCCATGGGAAGAGTTGTACGAACTCCCCTAATGGACCTGTGATGATACGCGTCATGGGGAAGAACATACCGCATATCGCCATGGTAGCCAAGGACATTGGGACAAACAGCATACTCGTGCTAACCACAGCGGAATACCACCGCGAGTGTCGACGAGCTAATTGGTTCGTATAGCCGTCAATGACAATGACGCTATCGTCCACGATCATTCCCAAAACGAAGATTAGGGCTGCCAGCGTGACGGTATTCAACTCGATACCCGTGACAAACATCAGTCCGATACAGATTGCAGTGCAGACAGGTAGACCTGTCGCCGCTATGAGGGCCGTACGTAACGGGAAGAACATCAGCATGACGGCTATCACCACGAGGATAGAGATGATGATGTCTCGTAAGAACGATACGACGGAGTCGTTTACTACCTTCGGCTGGTCTGTGATACGATGGAACCGTATATCGGGCGGCAGCATGGCAGCGGCTTGAGCCAGTTGTTTATCTACTTCTTGGCCAAAGGCCACGATGTTATTCCCGGGCACCATTTCCATGTTCAGGATCAGACAGGGTGCTCCGTCAAACTCGACGTACTGTTTGGGCTTCTGATAGCGCCGTTCGATCGTCGCAATGTCTTTGAGGCGTATGGTAGCACCGGTAGCAGGATCGGACCAGACAATCTGTTCCTGCAGTTCGTATTCCGACTGATAGGGGATCACCACTTGCAGCGCACCGCTAGCATCGTTGTCGCCTCCTATGGTGCGCAGCCCCTGCAGGGCTACTTGTGCTTCGAGAACAGACGGACTGATGCCGTAGGCCGATAGACGTTCTGGATTGATGGTGATGGCTATCTCTTCTGTCTGCTGACCCATGATGCACAGTTTACCCATCTCGGGGATAGTGCGTAGAGTCGAACAGATTTGCTTGGCGTACTGCTCCAGTTCACGGGGACTGCGTTCAGCACTCTCCACCGCAATAAGCAGAGAGGACGTGTTCCCGAAATCATCAATGAGTAAGGTCTGGAGAACACCTTGCGGCAGTTGAGTCTTCTGCAGCAGTGGTAGGCCGGCACGAATCTTATTCCATGCCTTATCGCCATCTACGCCGTGCATGCGCAGCATGACATAGACGTAGGAAAAACCGTCCTCACTATTACTATACGTAAGGGACTTATCGACTGCTTCGAAGGAATTGATATAATCCTCGAGGGGTATGGTCACCTGCTGCTCCACCTCACTGGCGGTAGCACCCGGATAGAGGGCTACTACTAAAGCTTGACGGAGGGTGAACTGCGGGAACTCATCTTTGTTCATCTTCGGCAACGAATAGATACCGAAGGTCATAAGGATGAGGAACAGCGCGATCACCAGACCGTGCCTCCGCATCGCTATTTCTATGTGTTTACTTGTTTTCACTTACTTTACAACCTTCGTAAAGTTTCTGATATCCTTCCGTGATGACCACATCACCGGGTTTCAATCCATTGAGCACGCGTACACCGTCTGCTTCGTAACCTCCTACAGTAATCAGACGTCTCGTGGCCTGGTCGTCTTGTTTGATCCATACGGTAGCACCTTCGGGTTTGAGAAGGATGCACTTCGCCGGCACGACGATGGCTTCGCTGCGCAGTACAGGCAGACATACGATACCTGCCATACCTGTTCGCAGGATGTCTTTACCGCCTTCTACACGAGCTAGTGCTTCGTAAGTATGCGTGAGAGGATTAGCCGTCACACTCTTCGAACTCAAGCGAACAGGGAAATTCCGGTTGACGGCCGCACACTCCATCTCGCCCTTTTCGGATAGGTCACCCACTTCGGCCTCAGGTACGGTGAAACGAACGGTGAAAGCAGAGATATCCAATATCGAACAGAGTTTGGTACCCGGGATTATCGACTGCCCAACCGATACGTTCAGCCCACTCAACACACCATCGCAGGGTGCGGAAAGGGTGCACTCCTGCAGATGTTCTTTGGCTGCCGCATAGAGGGCTTTGGCTTGGGTGTACTGACTCTCAATCTCCACGAGTTTTTGGTCGGAAACCACCCCTTTGTCATGCACTTTGCTTACACGATTATACCCATCCTCCGCTTGACGGAAGGTTGCCTCAGCCGACTGAAGGGTATTCAGCGCTTGGGTGTTATCGACGCTCAGAATCGTCTGACCTTTAAACACTCGTTGACCGTTCTTCGCCTCTACGGACACTACTCTACCTGCCGTCTGCATACTCAGAGGCGTCTCTTGGGCGGGTTCAACTACTCCGACATAACGCGCTACAGCATTATTGGTCTGTTGCGCGATGATGACGGTACGAACAGGAATCGCAGCACGCTCAGCATGCTTGCTTTCAGTCTTGCTGCACGCTATCAGGGCAAGAGATAAGAGAATTATATACGTAATTTTTCCCATTTTACAGATAAATATATAACTCGTGCAATTAAATGTGCAAAGTAAGCGATATAAAGGGCTTGTACGCCTACCCATCGATAGGTAGCTACATACAGCAGCACAAATCCGACTGCCGCCCATATCATTGCATTTCGTATCGGAACTCCTGCGGTGGCACCTACATAGATTCCATCCCACATAAACGCCAGTGCACTGACGATAGGCATGGCAATCAACCATCCCATGTACTTCTTCGCAGCAGCTAACACAGTCGCATCATTGGTCATCAAGGCGATACAGTCTTGACCCCATACGGCATAGATCACCGTGAATACCAAGCCCACACCGATGGCCCAATAGAACAGTGCCCGGACAACACTCTCGACTTTTATCGGAGTGCTCGTTAGCACCTTTGGGTTCTCGACTTTCGACTCTCCTATGGCTTTACCAACAAGCGCTTCTCCAGCATAAGCGAATCCGTCCACGAAATAGGAGAAGAACATAAAGAGCTTCATAATGATACTGCTGACAGCCAGTTCTGTATCGCCATATCGGCTGGCCATGGACGTGAAGCCCACATAGACCACCATGAAACAGAGCGAACGAATAAACAGGTTGCCGTTCAGCGCCATCATATGTCTCAGTTCCGACCATCGCAGTACCTCTTTCCAATGACCCGTAACTCGTAACCTATAACCTATAACCACTATTAGGGCAGCAAGGATTAAACCAGAGTACTGCGCGATCAGAGTTCCCCATGCCACACCCACTACGTCCAGCGGCGTATAGACAGCCAAACAATAACTGGCAGCCATGTTAATGACGTTTACCACGATATCCACCGCCATCGCACTCTTCGCATCCTGCATGCCGATGAACCAACCCTTTAGAGCCATCAGACTCAAAGTAGCCGGAGCAGCCCAAATACGAACGAAGAAATACGAACGTGCGACTTCAGCCACTTCCGGTGAACAGGGTACGATAGCCAGAACAGCAGTGACGAAGAACCACTGGATTGCCCATACGAAGAGTGCTCCTATAAGAGCAATACTCACGCTCTGGCTTAGTATCTTCCCGCATTCATCATTTTCTTCCGTACCCCTTCCGAACGCTTGAGCCGTAAGGCCACTGGTACTGATGCGGAGAAAACCGAAGTTCCAATACAATAAATCAAAGAGCATAGTGCCGATGGCTATTCCGCCTATCGCAGCGGCGTCACTCAGATGCCCGACGATTGCTGTATCTACGATTCCCACCAAGGGAATGGTGAAGTTCGCCAAGATACTCGGCACAGCAAGTTTTAATATATCCCTATTTACAAGAAGCACAAGATCATTAGTTGTCCCGTGAGTACGCGCAGGAACATCGTCAGCGGGTAAACAGTAGAGTACGCTACGGCAGCACGGTCATTCGAACTACTCTGCGAGGTAGCGTAAGCCAATGCAGGCGGATCGGTCGTTGAACCTGCGATAAGTCCCATCAGCGTGAAGTAATCCAACTTCATCCACTTGCGTCCAATGATGCCGATGATGAGGAGCGGCAACAAGGTGATGAGCACACCGTAACCGATCCATATATATCCGCCACCCAACAAAGTAGGAATAAAACTCTTTCCGGCTCCGAAACCGACGGACGCCAAGAAGAGTGCGATACCAATCTCACGAATCATCAGGTTCGCCGAAGTGGTGGTATAAGTCACAACATGATACTTCGTTCCGAAAGCTCCCATCAGGATCGCTACAATCAGCGAGCCACCCGCCAGACCTAACTTAAACGGTTGTCCCAGCCCCGGCAGAGCAATGGGCAACATACCTAAGGCCACACCTAAGACGATACCGAAGAAGAGCGATGCCAGATTCGGCGCATCAAGTTTCTTGGTAGAATTACCGAAAGCCTTCGCCATCTTATCCACCGCTTCCTGCTCGCCTACTACGGTCAGACGGTCTCCCATCTGCAACCGTAACTCCGGCGTCGCCAACAGTTCCACACCCGCACGACGAATACGCGTGATAGTGATGTTAAACGCTTCACGCACACGCAGGTCCATGATACGCTTACCGTTCAGTTTCGGTTTGGTGACGATGATATGGCGGTTGACAAGATGTACTTGCTTCTCCTGCTCCTCCCATTTCACATCCGTCAGTTGACCGAGCAGCAGCACCGTGCGTTCGTTCTGATGATCCGTTATGAACCGCACCTGGTCACCGACGTGGAGAATGGTCTCGGCATCCGGCATGAACTCATTGCCTTCTTTATCTATCACGCGCGACACAACGATCGTCACATGCGTGAGCAGACTCAGTTCGCGTACACGCAGACCCTCTATCTGCGGATTGGTCAGCGTCATGTCGTAACGCGATATCGTCTTTTGTTCACCCTGCTCTGCTTGCACTTTCTCTTCCTCTTTCTCTACGCGGATACGGAATATCCAGCGGAGTAGCAGAAGCGAGAAGATGATTCCTACCACACCAAGGGGGTACGCCATTGCATATCCGCTTGCAATCACCGATGAGTCGGCACCTTGTGTGATGTCCTGAAAGGTCTGCTCGGCTGCACCCAGACCAGGCGTGTTCGTAACCGCACCGAAGAGTACACCTGTGATAACCGGCGTCTCGACTTTAAAGATATAATGGATGGCTACAGCGGTCAAACAGCCCAATAGTACGATACCCGTCGCCAAAGCGTTTAAGCGGATACCACCCTTACCGAAGGACGAGAAAAAAGACGGACCTACCTGCAGACCTATCGAATAGACAAAGAGAATCAGACCGAGGTCTTTCGCAAAACTCTCCACCAACGGATCCAAGCGCATGCCGAAATGACTGCAGGCGATAGCGCAGAACAAGATCCACGTGATACCTAAGGTGATGCCTTTGAACTTCAACTTTTCGCCCAACCAGATACCTACTGCGATGGCCAAAGCCAGCACGACGATCGAGTGCGCGATACCCGTTCCAAAGATTAAATTATTGATCCATTCCATACGCGTAAATGCATGTACATACTAAAAGCGGCTGCAAAAGTACAAAAAAATAATGACATACACAAGAGTGTATGCCATTTTTTGCAGATTTTACTGCATTTTTCTATCAATCATCTTACTTCCTGTCCGGTGAGGGTATAAGTTCGGCCACCGCGGAGGATGAAGATTTGGCCGTTCTTTATGACCTTACTCGTGATGGGCGATTGGTCATTGGAGGCTTGGTCAATATCGGAGGGTTGCGAGTCGCGCCAACCATTGCTTTCACCAGGTATGAATTCGGGGTCAGAGGAAGCCATCAGGTTTGCCATGTCCAACGTCTCATGAGCTTTTTCACCCCAAATATACTCTGCCAGATAGGGGTAATCGATGAAGGGATTGCGATTATGCTGGAAATTGCTTACTGCATCCGCGCGCTTAATCTCCTTCTCCGACACAGGATCCATACGATGCCAAGTGATCAGCACCTCTTGTTCCCACGGTTGGAACTCCAGATAGTTGTCGTTCTGCATCGCAAACCGCGACCCCACGTCTTTGCTATCCAAACGCCAGCCTTTGTATTGCGAGCAGATAGTGGCGTCATAATTGCCGTTGATATCTTTGCCGTAGCACGTAGCCATATAAAAATACGCGCGCGCAAAATCGCCCTTATATTCATCCTTCGGCTCAAACACATAGAAATCCACATTGAGCGAGTCGTGGTGAATCTTGCCTACTTTCAATGAGCCGGTATTGGATTTGAATTCCTTGACAGGCACGCCTAAAGGATAGTTACTACGAGAACTATTGGCTGTTGAGTTCGACGGATTCAGATGATAGCAGTCTTTGTACGCATCGTTCTTTGCTCCACCCCACCAACTCTTGGCAAAACTGTGCTCGATGTTGCATTCGGAGACAACCGCACCAGGCGACGTAAACTTCTTCCAATCGTCGCAGTACATATCCATACAATAGCCTTCCTCATTCTGATCAGAATAATAGAACACCTCCCAGGATGAGTTCGTTCCACTGCCGTAGGGAATAACGGTATGGGCGCGAATAACCGTTTTCAACGTTCCTTTCAGCACCTCGCCTTTCTTTCCGTTGATCGCATCGTAATAATTCTCGGGCATTTGTTCCGCTGCCGCGGACAAGAGCACACTCATCAAAAGGAGTAATAAAAAGAATCGATTTTTCATGATATAAACGTTTTAACGGCGCAAAGGTAATGCTTTTTTTTGACATATGCAAATTTTAACAAAAAACAAAAATATATATATATATTATGTATATATATAGTAAGAGTTATGTTTTTGCTAAAAATTGCATTTTATCATATGGCTATCCTGCGCGAATAATACAGTTATCATACGATTTTATAAGTACATTATATGATAAATCATCATTAGTATCCACTAATGATTTCCAATCCAAAAATATTGTATATTCTTCCGCCTCGGCGAATATAGAGTTGCCCATCCTTAATAAATTTCTCCCCCCTTCTCTTATAACCCGTCATCCGTAACTTGTGGCGTATAGGTCATGCAGGCTGCGATAAGTCTGCATTTTGACCCATAAACCTAACTTGTACCCCTTCTGAAGCACTTTCACCGAACACAATCGCCCGGTAGTCGTACTTATACATCGGCGTAGCCTCTCCGTCCTTAGCCGCGATAAGGACAACACTATCTCGGGTAAACAAAAAAAACAGTAAGTTCGGAATCCGTCTTCCTTGCAGGAATTCCCCGGACCTTGGGTTCGCTAAGTATAGCGAACGAAAATCTTTTAAGCTTCAAAATACGCTCGTGCAAGCACAGACGATAATTTTTTGCTTAAAATCTTGCATATTCAAATTTTTTGTAGTATTTTTGTAGCGAATTTTAAACACTACCGTTATGAGAACAAAAATTGTCTTTGCATTTGCGATTCTTTTCTCAACTTTCATTCTGGTTTCATGCTCCAATCCGAAAGCTCCGAACACGGATGGTTTCCCTGCTCCCGATCCAGCCGTTCATTTCGACACTCCGGACGATAATAACCTTTACAAAGGAGACAACAGCAGTTTCTCCGACTACTACGAGAAAGACTAATCTTTAATTTATCATAACGAAGAAACTCCTACCATCAACGTAGTAGAAGAAGCATGAAACGCCTCTTCATTGCTTGCGTGAAGCGATTGAAGCTGAAAGCGATTGAGGCTGAAAGCGATTGCAAAGCGTGGAGAATCCAAAGGCGAGAGTCGAGAGTTATTGGCTATGCCAATAGTTGTAGAGGAATTGGGGATTGAGGGAACGACATTCCATTCGGATACGATGATTGCGTCGGTTGGATTTGACCACCTCATTGAATGTGAACGTACTGGCCGACGTAGATGCGAACCTATACGACGCCCGGAGGATAGACATCAACTCGAGCGCGATGCGGAGTAAGATAAAAGAGAACCTGAGCGACGCGATATACAACGGGACAGGTTTCCGGTATGCGCCTCGATGCGACCTTAGCAAACAAGACCGTAGACGGTACGCTGCATCTGCCGCTGAAGATGTAGCCGATAAGGTGCAGCATGCCGTTCGTAAGACCCTCATCACGAAGCGTGTAGTGAACCGGGTCGCACAGGAACATGAGTGAAAACGACAAAAAAAGAATAGACTATGCGTTATTTGATTTCCGGCGGAGGAACAGGTGGACATATCTTCCCTGCCGTTAGTATCGCCAATGCGCTGAAGGAGTTGGATCCAGAGGCAGAGATCTTGTTTGTGGGTGCGTTAGGTCGCATGGAGATGGAGCGTGTTCCGCAAGCAGGATATGAAATCGTGGGTCTTCCTGTTCGGGGTTTTGACCGCAAGAAACCATGGAAGAACGTGTCGGTATTAATCGACCTGTCAAAATCAATTCGGCAAGTGAAGAAGATCATTCGCGACTTCAAGCCGAACGTAGGCGTAGGCGTAGGCGGTTACGCTTCTGGCGCAGCGATGTGGGCTGCGGCGAAGATGGGCATCCCCATCCTACTACAGGAACAGAACGGTTTTGCGGGCGTGACAAATAAGATCCTCAAGGACAAAGCGGCGAAGATTTGCGTGGCCTACGAAGGCATGGAGAAGTTCTTCCCTGCCGATAAGATCATCCTGACCGGAAACCCGGTAAGGCAGAATCTTTTAGATGGTCGAAAGTCGGAAGACGATGGTCGAAAGACGCTTCTTATTATCGGCGGCTCATTAGGAGCACGGACCATCAACGAAGCCGTAATTGCCGGACTGAAGGAGTTAACGAATGAAGGACTTAAGGTGGTTTGGCAGACAGGAAAAGTGTATTACGAGAAATGCAAGTCTGCATGGGAGGCAGCAGGTAGTCCGGCCAATATCGAGTGTCTGGATTTCTTGAGCGACATGCCGGATCGTTATGCCAATGCCGATCTGGTTATCTCACGAGCAGGTGCTTCGTCCATTAGCGAGATTTGTTTGTTAGGTAAACCGGCGATATTGGTTCCTTCGCCCAACGTAGCCGAAGACCATCAAACACACAATGCCATGGCGCTCGTGAATAAGGACGCAGCTGTGCTGGTGCGCGATGCAGAGGCCGCAGAGAAGTTGATTGCGACCGCGTTGGAACTATTAAATGATCCAAAGCGATTGAAGACGCTGCATACGAATGTGCTGAAGTTAGCGCAGAAAGACTCCGCGAAACGAATCGCAGAAGAAGTGATTGCGTTAGCGAAGAAATAAAAAAAATGCGGCCAGATGGTCGCATTTTTTATTACATTCTTTCCGGGACCTCGATACCGAGAAGGGAGAGAGCAGATTGGATGACTTTCGCTACGTTCTTGGCAAGCAAAAGACGAAGAGCTCGTTTATCCGAATCCGGTTCGTTCAGGATTGAAAGATCGTGATAGAACGAGTTGAAATCACACGCGAGATCATACGCATAGTTGCAAATCACAGCAGGCGAGAAGTTCTCTCCGGCATTGCGAACGATAGCGGGATAATCCGTAAGTCGTTGGATGAGAGCGAGTTCCTTCGGATCCAACACCTCTCTCCCGTCTCCCCCAAGGGGAGAAGCTCCCTCTCCTTGGGAGAGGGTTGGGGTGAGGTCCGCTTTGCGCAGCACAGATTGAATGCGCGCGTAAGTGTACTGGATGAAGGGGCCCGTATTGCCGTTGAAATCAATCGACTCGGCGGGATTGAAGAGCATATTTTTCCGCGGATCCACTTTGAGGATGAAGTATTTCAAAGCGCCGAGCCCCACTTTACGTGCAATCTCATTCGCTTCTTCTTCCGTGATACCCTGCAGCGTATTCACTTTATCTTTGGAAATCTCCTTCGCGTCTTCCACCATCTTATCCATCAGGTCATCGGCATCGACTACGGTTCCTTCACGTGATTTCATCTTACCGTTCGGCAGTTCGACCATGCCATATGAAAAATGGACGAGTTCTTTGCCGAAGGGGAAGCCGAGGCGGTCGAGCAGGATGGACAACACTTTGAAGTGGTACTCCTGTTCGTTACCCACCACGTAGACCATCTTATCAATCGGATAATCCTGAAAACGCAGTTTGGCTGTTCCGATATCTTGCGTCATATAGACCGAAGTACCATCGGAGCGAAGGAGGAGCTTCTCATCCAGTCCGTCTTTGGTAAGATCAGCCCAAACAGACCCATCTTCGCGACGATAGAACGCACCACTTGCTAACCCCTTTTCTACTTCGGATTTGCCCTCGAGATAGGTGTTCGATTCGTAATATATCTTATCAAACGAAACGCCCATGCGCTTATAGGTCTCATCAAAACCGGCATATACCCAGCTATTCATCTTCGTCCAGAGAGCGCGCACTTCGGGATCGTTCGCTTCCCATTTACGAAGCATTTCCTGCGCTTCGAGCATGAGCGGCGCTTCTCGTTTCGCGGTCTCCTCATCTTTGCCTGCGGCCATGAGTTCGGCTATCTGCGTTTTGTATTCTTTATCGAAACGAACGTAGTAATCGCCGATGAGGTGATCGCCTTTCTTACCGGACGATTCGGGCGTCTCGCCATTCCCATATTTGAGCCATGCGAGCATGGATTTGCAGATATGGATGCCTCGATCGTTGACGATATTGGTCTTCACAACCTTCCATCCATTCGCCTCTTGGATACGCGCGATGGAATAACCGAGGAGGTTATTACGTACGTGACCAAGGTGCAAAGGCTTATTCGTATTCGGAGAACTATATTCGACCATCATGAGTTGATGACGATCAGGTTGCTGCCCGTAGTTGGCATCCGTATCGATGGCCCGGAGTTGACGAATCCAGAACGCATCGGCGATCACGAGGTTTAAGAATCCTTGTACGGCGTTGAATTTAGCAACAAGCCCTTCGCCATTAACCGTTAACCATTCTCCTATCTCCGTAGCAATCTGAGCCGGGGCTTTGCGCGCCAATTTAACGAAGGGAAAGACCACAAGCGTGATGTTTCCTTCGAACTCCGGACGGGTCTTTTGCCATTGAATCTGGCTGTCCTCGACCTCAATAGTGTAGAGCGCTTTGACGGCGGATTTGACTAATACCGATAATTGTTGTTCTAATGTCATAACTTAGGATATTTTCTGAACCATGAAGATATTTTGAGACGAATGACACCAAAAAGCGCTTCAGAGAAGATTCCTCCGCTCATCTTGGAAGTTCCCAGGACGCGGTTAACAAAAATGATAGGTACTTCGATGATTTTGGCGCCACACTTATAGGCTGTGAACTTCATTTCAATCTGGAAGGCATAGCCTTTGAAGCGAATCTTATCGAGCTCCATCGTCTCGAGGGTATGACGTTTATAGCAAACGAAACCGGCCGTGGTATCCTTGATCTTCACACCCAGGACAGTCCGCACATATTTCGATGCGAAATACGACATCAGTACGCGTCCCATCGGCCAGTTGACTACATTCACACCCGTAATATAACGGCTACCGATTGCGAGATCTGCCCCCTGGTTCGCACAGGCATCATAGAGTTTGAGCAGGTCGTTGGGGTTATGGCTGAAGTCGGCATCCATCTCAAAGATATAATCCGCTTCGTGCTCAATCGCCCATTTGAATCCGGCGATATAGGCCGTCCCCAAACCGAGTTTACCGGAGCGCTCCACGATATGCACACGTCCTTTGTATTTACCGGCCATGAGGCCCTTTACGATATCGGCTGTACCATCGGGCGACCCATCGTCAATCACAAGCACATTAAACTCCAACGGCAGTTCCATCACCGCCGTGATAATCGCTTCGATATTCTCTTTTTCGTTATAAGTAGGAATAATGACTAGTCTTTCCATATTACTCCTTTATCATTTGATCATTTAATTCATAAACAGGACTGGGTGTGGTACGATCAAGGGCCTTGAGGAAGATATCCTGGCCGGGCATAATCTCAATCTCCTCGAGATAGGACTTAACGGTGTCGTACGCCACTTCCGGATCGTTATTCTCCAAAGAAAGATGGCAAAGCCATACGTTCCGCAGATCCGGATGCCAGTTACGCTCCAGCAGTTCACCACACACATCATTCGACTGGTGTCCGCGGGGCGAGAGGATTCGCTCCTTGAGATAGGTAGGATACGGACCATTGAGCAACATGTGCTCGTCGTGATTCGCCTCAATCACCAAGTGATTAGCCGTTCGGATATACTCCTCCATCTGATCGTTCACCGACCCGCAATCGGTCATGAGTACAAAGCGCTGACCATTATAATCGATGCAGTAACCGAGGCAGTCAGTAGAGTCATGCTCAATACCGAAAGTATTGATGGTCATTCCGAACAGTTGCCATTCCTTCCCTTTCTCGAAATAACGACGACTGGTACGCAGTTTCTCCCTTACGCCATAGTTACGATCAATACCGGCATGGATCTCGGCGGTAGTGTAGATCGGTAGTTTAACCCGTTCACCCAACGTACCTACGGCACGAATATGATCGGCATGGTCGTGGGTAATCAGCACACCCATAATATTTTGAAAATCCAGGTTCATCTCACGCAGACACTTCTGAATCTGACGCGCAGAGATACCCGCATCAATGAGTATTCCCCGTTGACGCGTACCGAGGTAGTAACAATTGCCGCTACTACCGCTCGCAAAGCACCTAAATATGAGCCCGTTTTGCTCCATACTACAAAATCGGCCACAAAAGTACTAAAAAAAAATGACATATACAAATATTTCTTTGAAATATCTTGCATATATAAAAAAAAAGTTGTAAATTTGCACCGAAATTTGTGTACTACCATGAAAAAAATGTTTCTTTTAAGTGCAATCGTGCTGATGATTACCGGTTGCAATTCGGGCAGTCAAGTAGCGTCTACTATTGCTAAATCCGATCCTATTATGCCGATTCGAATGAGCGGCGAGACAACACATATCGTGTTAACCGATTATGTGCCTGTGCTGTATGGCAATCCGGAGCTATGGGAGGGTTTGAAATGGTCGACGGCAGATGCGATAGAGTGCGTAAATCTGCAGGGTTCACCGATCGTAGAGGAGATGGATTTAGTGAGCCGCGACAACTCGCTTCACGCCTTGGTTTTTCTTGATAAAAGCGGCAGTTTCGCTATTCCCGTTTTGCCGGATAAACCGGTTAGACAAAATTTGATTTCATTGGGCTATGCAGAGGATAAACTGCAGGTAGGTTTTTGCGAACCGGTAAGCAATCCGAGTTTTGAGGCTTATATCCAAAATACTCTGATTGACCATACCTTATGGCAAGAGAACGAGGACGGAACGTGGACATTGGATCTGGATGGGTTACAGGTTACAGATAACGGGTTACAAGGACGCACCTATTTGCGGATTTATGCGGAGGATGAGACGTATCTGTTTAATGATTTATTGTTACCCTTGCAGGACGGAAAGATCATTACCGACGCGGCGCAACTGAATCGTCATGACCAGCAGGCACAAGTATTATATTCCTTGATGATTGACCGTTTCTATAACGGCAATGCGTCTAACGACTGGAAGATGAACAGCGAAGAAGTGCTGGATATCGTCGATTATCAGGGCGGAGACATCGCTGGTATTACGGCAAAGATTGAGGAAGGATATTTTGATCAGTTAGGCGTTAACACGCTATGGATCAGTCCGATAACCCAGAATCCATGGGATGCATGGGGATGCTATCCTTTCGAGCACGGCAATAAATACGATAGTTCGAAAACGTATACGAAATTCAGCGGTTACCACGGTTACTGGCCTATCTATGCCACGCAGTTAGACAGTCGCTTTGCTACGCCGGAAGAGTTCCGCACCTTATTATCTACCGCACACGCGCATGGAATCAACGTGATCTTGGATTATGTAGCGAATCATATGCATATCAATTCTCCGACGCTGCAGGAGCACCCGGATTGGCATACCGATTCAATTCTACCGGACGGAAGACGTAACTTCGAGTTATGGGACGAAGCACGTTTGACAACTTGGTTCGACAAACATATCCCTACTCTGGATTTGGAGCGCCCGGAGGTATGCGAAGCCATGACCGACAGTGCCTTGTATTGGTTAGAGAACTACGAGTTAGACGGCTATCGTCACGATGCATGCAAGCATATCCCAGAGGCGTATTGGCGTATTTTAGGCCAGAAGATTGCAGCCCGTTGGCCGGGCAGACATATCTGGATGATCGGTGAGACGTACGGTAGTCCGGAGTTAATCGGCAGTTACGTAAAGAGCGGTATGCTGAATGCACAGTTTGACTTCAACGTCTATTTCACGACGCGCGAGGCCTTATGTGGGTTAAAGGGCATGAACGAAGTGGTAGAGAACGAGTTGACTTCGCTGCATACCTACGGAGCGCATCACACAATGGGAAATATCAGCGGCAATCATGACCAGATTCGTTTTGCGTCGATTGCAGGCGAGGCAATCGACCTGCACGCGAACGGCAAAGAGGAAGGCTGGACGCAAGAGATAGGTATCGGCGATGCGGAGAAAGCCTACAAACGTGCATTGCTTCTTGAGGTGATTAACATGACCTTGCCGGGTGTACCGTGTATCTATCAGGGCGACGAATACGGCGAAGTGGGAGCGAATGATCCGGATAACAGACATATGATGCGTTTTGAGGGTTTGAACGAAGCCGAGCAAGAGATGCGCGCGAAAGTAGCGGAATTGATTCAAATGCGTCGAAGTTCAATGCCGTTGCTATATGGAGATTTCATTGTGCTGGAGAGCAACGAGGATGAGATCAAGTATGCGCGAATCTATTTAGGCAAAAAAGTAATTGTCACCATTAATCGCAAAGAATTAAGCTATAATATTACAGAAGAATGAAAAAAAGTTTACTTTTTATTGCAGCGGCCTTGATGATGGTCAGCTGCGCACAAGAAGAGTTACGACACCCGAAATGGGCGTATGACGCAACGATTTATGAGTTAAACACCCGTCAAGCGACAGAGGAAGGTACGTTTGCGGCTGCAGAAGCACTCCTCCCCACCCTTCGCGAGAACGGAATCGACATCATTTGGGTAATGCCTTGTCAGCCGATTGGCGTGATCACTCGCAAAGGAACGTTAGGCAGTTACTACTCGATTATCGACTACTGCGCGATCAATCCGGAGTTCGGTACCCGAAAAGACTTCGAGCATTTCCTCAAGGAAGCGCATAAGCAGGGCTTCAAGGTGATTCTGGACTGGGTAGCAAACCACACTGCTCCGGATAGCGAGTGGACGAAGAACGATGGTTGGCATTATCGCGACAGCTTAGGCAACCTGATGGTTCAATATGACTGGACTGATATCAGTAAGTTGAATTATGAGAACCAGGACATGCGCGCCGAAATGCTGAAGGCAATGCATTGGTGGATGGACAGCATCGGTATCGACGGTTTCCGCTGCGACGTAGCGGGCGAAGTGCCGACGGACTTCTGGAACTGGGCAATGGGCGACCTGCGTAAGACCCACCCGGATATGTTCACCTTAGCGGAAGACGAGGACAAAGCGCAAGAGTTAACCGAGAGCGCTTTTGATATGTATTACGGCTGGACGCTGCATCATATCATGAACGAGGTAGCACAAGGAAAGAAAGGCGTAGAGGATCTCTGGGCTTATTTCGCAAAAGTGGACACGACGATTCGTCCGGAAGCCATTCGTATGAACTTCATAACCAATCATGACGAAAACAGTTGGAATGGTACAGAGCAAGAACGAATGAGCGATGCGGTTAATTTGTTTGCTGCCTTCTGCTATGTAGTACCTGGCATGCCGCTGATTTACACGGGTCAGTTAAGCGGGAACCATCATCGTCTGGAGTTCTTTGAGAAAGATATGATCGATAAGGACGAAGCCTATTCGCAAGCGGCATTGTATCAACAACTGAATGCATTACGTGTTCGTAACAAAGCGCTGTTCAGTCCTGAGGTTGGTGCCCCGATGACTCGTATCCCGGCGGACAACGAGGCTATCTTTGCTTGCGCTCGCATCAAAGAAGGCAAATGGCACACGAACACCGTGATTGCCGTGATGAACATGAGTGGTGAAGAGCAGACCGTAACGCTGGATCTGACCGGCATGGACGGAAAATACCGCTGTACCTGCGGCAAGGAGATCGAGTTAGCAGCAGAGCAAAGTTTCACGCTCCAGCCCTGGCAGTTTAAGATCTTGGAGAAATAAGGTGTAAAGTTTAGAGTTTATAATAAATCCCGAACCAACCGTTCGGGATTTATTGTTTAAGCCATTGCTCCGTTTACTTGAATCACTTGTCCGGAGACGTAAGAAGAAAGATCTGAGGCCAGGAAGAGCGCTACTTTCGCTATTTCTTCGGGTTTACCCGCTCGGCGCATCGGAATGATGGAGACGAACTGGTTGCGTGTCTCCTCGTTCAAGGCTTCGGTCATATCGGTTAGGATATAACCCGGTGCAATCGCGTTGGCCCGAATACCACGCGGACCTAATTCCTTTGCGACCGATTTCATGAGGGCGATGATACCTGCTTTGGACGCGGCGTAGTTGGCTTGTCCGGCATTGCCGTTGATGCCTACGACGGAACTGAGGGAGATGATGGAACCGCTGCGTTGACGCATCATGATAGGCGTAACCGCATGCGTGAAGTTAAAGACCGACTTAAGGTTGACATCGATCACTTGGTCCCATTGTTGCTCGGTCATGCGCATGAGTAAGGTATCTTGCGTGATGCCCGCATTATTGACCAAGATATCGAGGTGGCCAAAGTCTTTGACGACCTGATTGACGACCTCTTGCGCTGCTGCAAAATCGGCGGCATTAGACGGATAGAACTGCACTCTGACACCCAATTGCGTCAGTTCTTCGCGTGTAGCGATAGCGTGCTCGTTAAGCGATCGACCCGTGAAGGCGATTTGTGCTCCTTCACGCGCAAACGCCAAGGCAATCTGTTTTCCTATTCCTCGTGTAGCGCCCGTGATGAGGGCCACTTTATTTTCTAACAACATAGATGATGGCATTTAATCTTCGTTAATGGGGAAGACTCCGGTAGGATTGAGGATGGTATATTGACTCATCTCTTCGTTAGAATCGAAGCCTACACCATAGATGATACTCTTCTCGCGGGTGATATGAATCGTGGTATCCGAATAGACGCGATGGGTCTTCTGGTTCCAAAACAGGAGCGGCGTATCGAATTGTTCGCCTTTGCGATTGAGAGCATGTACGTTTCCACGTAACATCCATATCTGACTATTCTCATCGTAATGGGCGTACTCCGCTTCCAGCAAAGCTTGTACCGTCAGGTTGATATCGAACTGCTCGAGATAGACGCCTTTGGGAAACTCCTGATAGGGAGGATCGGTCTTATCATATACCAACCATTGGGGGGAAGAGATACGATAGCGCGTGATGCCGGAATCTGAGATAAGGGTAGTCACACTATCCGTCCACAGCGCCGCAATCTCTTGCCGCGACTCTGTCTCTTCACTTCCGATAGACTTATCGGAGCAAGCGAGCAGAAACATAGCGAGCACCCCAAGGATGCTCGCCATGCTTAGTTTATCGAATAACCGTGGTCTCACCAATCCAACCTCCTACGTAGTAGGTCGATCCAGAGAACTCATTCGGCAAGTCGAAACGCTCCTCTTTGGAGGGGAAGTACTTGCTATATGAGTTGATGAACTCGTTCGCTTGAACTTCTACCGACGGATCTACTTGTTTTGCCTTCACGAACTTATCTACAGCAGCCCAATAAACGGTCTTATTCAAGATACGACCCTTAGCATCCTGCGGATAGAGTTGCGTGGACGCGTAGCACATACCGATGATGATATAGCAACGACCCTGACCTTTGTTCAGACCCAAACTCTGGAGGGAAGCGATCGAAGCCAACGCGTACTTACGTGCCTCAGCGTATTTCTTGAGGTTGCTATAGCTGTAGAACGCTGCGTTGTACTGATAGTCCGCAACATCCTCAAGAGCATCCTCTTCCATAGCCAGTTTGATAGCCTGGTCGTAGTACGAGATAGCTGCCTCGTAGTCACCTTTCTTAGCGGCCATGGAAGCACAACCCGCTGCGGTCTCTGCGGTCGGCTGCAGTTTATGCGCCAATTCGCAAGCCTCGAAGTACACGTCACTTTCGGTGCAACGAACGCGCTTGTACAGTTTTGCGATCTTCTGCAGCATATCGAGGTTCGCGCTGTTCTCCTTTACAGCTGCCGCATAGATCTCATCCAACTTCGAGCAATCAGCAGCTCCGGAGATAGCGAAGATATTATCTACATAATCCTTCTGCTTGCCTGCAATCTCTGCATTTTTATTATTCGGGTTGGTAGCTTGCTCGTTGAGAAGCGAGGAAGCAATCTCATAGTCTGCGATGAACTGCTCAGCCAAAGCGTTCGGATTCTCTTTATAGAGCGCATAGGAAACATCCACGAGTTTCACGAGCACCATGATCTTGCTAGCCGGCCCCATGCCTTCTGCCGATTGGCGTAAGCACTCGCGTGCCTCTTTGAGTTTGGTATCTCCGAAGAAATCGATATAAGCCAGACCCTTCTCTCCCAAGATATAGGACTTCGGATACTTCGGATCGTTGCCGAAATACTTGATACGCTTGTCCTGCATCTCAATAGCGAGGTTCGCCAAACGTGCTTTCTCCGCTGCATCGGTCGTAGCGCCATAGAGGGCCTCTACGATCTTTGCTCCATCGGAATAGATGGACTTATTGGCATTCGGGCAGTGCTGATACACATCCCACCACGGTTCATACGCATCGGCATACATCTTATTCTTTACCGACTCGTGGAAAAGGGATACATTCACAACGCACTCTTCGGTGATCGTCGGTTCTTCTTCCTCCACTACAGGAGCAGCCTCAGCCGCAGCGGGAGCAGCAGGAGTCTTCGGTTTCTTCGCGCAAGCCAGCGCAGGAACAGCCGCTGCTAACGCTACTACAAGTAAACTTTTGAATTTCATAATCGCTGTATTTTAGTTTAATTCTGAATATTCTGAGGATTCCGGTTCAAAATTCATGCCAAACTATAATTTGCGCTTAAAGAACCAGTTCTCGGCGATGGAAGCCCCTATGGTAAATCGCAGGCTATTGTCTTCCAATCCTGCGGGATTACCGCGATGGGTGTATTCGATCGTGGTATTGATAACTGTACCTACCGACCAGAGCGGAAAACCGAGACCGATGCTGGCAGTTATCTTCTTTCCTCCCACTATTGCCACGTACTCATCTTGGATGTTAATACCTGCGCGCCAAAGCATTCGTTCCGCATAATTACGTCCAACGGGGTTATGGCGATACTCGACGCCAAAAGAATAGCGGTCTCGATCACGCAAGCCACTGGCACTACCCGGTTCACCTCCATACATGGCCGAAGCCATATATATACGTTCGTAATCGAAGGCCAGTGTCAAGCGGTTCGCCCAATTATAACTACCTCCGACACCCCACATCATCGGCAGTTGCCATCCTCCGGAGATAACATAGACCGTATCGCCTTGAGTCTCAAACAGCTGCAGTTCACTATGGAGTTTGAGTTTGGGCTCGAAGACCGCACCGAGACTGAATGCATGTTTCTCCCAGCGATGGAAGAACTGCGCTCCCGCACGGAAACGGACGTTGCTCACACTCAGGTTCTCATATTGGATGGTAGAGTTCACATTGGATTCGGTAAAGGACAACATACGCATGTGACTCAGTTCGCCCCACATATAATAGACATTCGCACCCAACGCAAACCAGTTACAGATATTAAAACTCAAACCGCCATACACCTGGCTGATGTTTCCTTCGCCGCCATAGTTCACCGTATAATGATATCCTCCTCCGGCCGTAGAGTCCGAAATAGAGATGTCGTATCCGACGGAACTATAGGGCTGCAAACCGATGGACATCGCAATCCATTGTTTATAGAGCGGGAACTGCATGGTGACATACTCGAGGTTTCCGTTAGCTTTGTTCTTCTTTCCTCCCACATCTTTATATCGGCTCCAATTAGCACTGGCGGCAATATCAAACATGAAGGTAAGGGTATCACAGGCCGTGTAAGAAGCCGGCTGAGCAGGGTTGATAGCGCGATTATTACGCATACCGTAACCCACCCCGCCCATGGCGCGATAGCCTACCGGCACGTTATCATTCATATCTCCATAGGCATAACGGGAGAAAGGCGAACTCGTTAGATTCTGGGCTGCCACTTCGATGGTCCATGCCAAGGCGAAAAGGAGTAAAAATATTTTCTTGTTTTTTATCATGTCGATCGAACGACCTTATATCACTGTTTATTAAATCTCAAAATCTCATTCAGGCCAATCAGCACCAGGTATTTCTCGTGATGCATCGCTCGGTTCTCTGTGCGCGAAGTCCGCACGTTATTGAGGATATAGGATGCATGGCCGCCTGTGAGATAGGTCTGAAAATGCGGCACTTTCTCTCGTAATGTTCGCATATATCCTTTCACCTCATATGCCACACCTCGTACCACTCCTGCTGCTATCGCATCGCGGGTGTTTTTGCCGAAGAGCGGAATGAGTTCATTCTCATCCACCTCGACGAGAGGCAGTTTCTTCGTCATTCGCTGCAGAATCGTCAAACGCATCTTCAGTCCCGGCGCGATGTTGCCCCCCAGATATTCCCCTGCTTCGGAAACGAAGTCGTAGGTGATGGCCGAGCCTGCATCGATGATAAGCAGGTTCTCATTCGGGCAGAGACTTTTCGCTCCCACGGCCGCCGCTAAACGGTCCTGACCCAACGTTTGGGGCGTATCGTAGCGATTGATAATCGGCACAGGTGTATTATGATCAAAGAGAACAAAATGCTGCGAGCGGCGATGGAGAGTATTGACAATAGCCGGCTCAATATTGACCACCGAACTGATTATCGAATCCCGGATATCGTACAGATCCAGCAACCGCTCTACATCGGCCGAGGAGAAGGACTTATAGATGAACTGATTGATCATCGTGCCCTCATCCGTCATGAGCGCTACTTTGGTGCGACTATTTCCCTGGTCGATACAGAGGTTCATAGCTTATACCATGTTGGTATAGAGGAAACGCTTGATGGATTTCTTCGGCGTCTTCTCGAACTCATGTGGATAAAGTTTGACGATAGAGATCTGTTCGTACGCAGCCAACTCGGAGTTCACTTGCTTACGCGAGTCTTCCATCAGTTCATCCAGTTGCTCACGCGTCAATCCGCTGGCATCCACTTCGTTATAATCCGGACAGATCAACGCCACGAGACGGTTATCTTCCTGTTGCAGCACTAATGACTCGAGCACGAACGGCATATTGTTAATCTTCGCCTCAATTTCCTCCGGGTATATATTCTGTCCACTCGGACCAAGGAGCATGGTCTTACAACGGCCTTTGATATAGAGGAAGCCATCGCTATCAAGGCAACCGAGGTCACCCGTACGCAGCCAACCGTCCTCCGTAAAGGCATCTTTGGTAGCATCGGGTTTCTTGTAATAGCCTTGCATGGTATTCTCGCCACGAACGACTATCTCACCTATGCCTTCTTCATTCGGATTGAGGATCTTTACCTCCATGATACCCTCCAACGGCTTACCGCACGAACCCAATTTACTGCCTTCATCATAGGGAGTGAAGGTAATCAGCGGCGCGCACTCGGTCATACCGAAGCCAACCGACATCGGGAATTTAATACGATAGAGGAAAGCTTCTACCTCCGGGTTCAAGGGAGCTCCTCCGATAATCATCTGCTTGAATTCACCTCCGAACGCCTCTATCAGTTGCTCGCGAATCTTCGAGCATACCACCTCGTCCAGGAACGGCACTTTCAGCACCCAGCTTACAGGCGGTTTCTGGATCTGCGGCACAATCATCTTCTTATAAATCTTCTCGAGAATCAAGGGCACGGAGAGGATAATGGTCGGTTTGATCTCAGCAAACGCCTTCAACAGAATCTTCGGAGACGGAGTACGACCTACAAGATAGGTATGACCTCCGGCAGACAAGCACGCGAGGAAATCGAAGGCACAACCATAAGCGTGGGCAAGCGGCAGGAAGGTCACGTGACGACTCTCGGTGCTAACCAGATGATGCTCCATGGCATAACGGATGTTACCCGCAAGACCGTTCAGCGGCATGACAACACCTTTACTGAAACCGGTCGTACCACTGGTATAGTTAATCGAACCGATTTGGTCATTACCACGCTCGTCGAACTGGACATCCTTCGCCCAATAGCCCTCGGGATGTTTCGCTTTGAAGAGCTGCGCAATAGCTTCGTAGTTGATCATCTTCGGATCCAATGCCAATGAGATAGGATGCCAATCGTTTAGACTAACGACAACCAACACCCTCGGAATCTGATCCAAATCAATACCCTCCCAGTTGATATCGCTGATAAAGAGCAGCTTCGCCCCGGAGTGGTTAATGATATGAATGGCATCATTGGCCCGGAAATCCTGAAGGATCGGCACGATGATGGCACCATATGTAATCGTAGCCAGATAGACCGCCACCCAGTTGCTGTTGTTGCGCCCCATCACAGCGATCTTATCATTCTTCTTCACTCCGCACGCCTTGAAGAGGATGTGCAGTTTCTCGATATTAATGGCCAACTGACCGTAAGTTAAGGTCACATCTGTGTCATAGTCGGTCACAGCAGGGCGTTCCCAGTTATCACGCAAGGCACGCTCAAAGATCTTAACAAAATTGTATTTTTCGTCCGTCATCATAACATTAATCTATTATAGGTAGTGTATTAGTAATCGGAATGATATGCTCCGAAGCGGAGCCGGAGTGCATATACGAGACGCTATCGACCACGTACTGGCTGTTACCACGCCATGGCAATGTACCCAGATAACGCTTCCAATGCAATTTAACACCTACGCTCGAGCCCTCCTCCAGTTGACGAGCCACGCGCTCGCTAGCCACAGAGAACTTCAACTCATTGGACTGCAGGTTTCCGCCCTTCGGCGCCTTAAACCCAGTCAGAATCATCTTACCCTCATAGGTCTTAAAGATAAAACCCTCTTTCTGGAAATAATTGATATCGCCTTCATTCACGCCCTCGCTATAGACAAAGCAGAACTTAAAAAAGATAAATCCCGCTATCAGGAGCACCAATCCCAGCGACAAGGATGTCCACACAATGATTTTCGTTTTCTTTTCCATACTATATCGCGCATTCTTATCGAATGTACACTATAAATAATAAAATCGGCTGCAAAGATACAACTTTTTTTTTACATAAACAAGCGCGCACACATATTTTTTGAAAAAAGTGCATTTTATTTGCATATATAAAAAAAAAGCAGTACTTTTGCACCCGATTTCAATCACGAGGATGGATTTGACTGCTTGCAACCTCGTTAAAACAATGCTAAAACTTGTGCCGCAAGCTTAAACAGTCGCTTGTGGTTATTTTTTGATAAAAGGAATAGTAACAATGAATTATTTATTTACAAGTGAATCGGTGTCCGAAGGACATCCTGATAAAGTTTGCGACCAGATTTCGGACGCCATTTTGGATAATATGTTAGCGCAGGATCCGCAGGCTCACGTAGCCTGCGAGACGATGTGTACGAGCGGTCAGGTGGTGATTGCGGGAGAAGTGACCTGCAAAGGTTGGGTAGACGTGCAGCAGATCGCGCGCAAGACGATTGCGGAAATCGGTTACACCAAAGCGGAGTATAAGTTCGAAGCGGAGAGTTGCGGTATTTTAACGGCACTCCATGCCCAATCGGCGGACATCAATATGGGTGTGAGTCGTGCGAACGTGGAGGAACAAGGTGCGGGAGATCAAGGTATGATGTTCGGCTATGCAACCGACGAGACGGATAACTATATGCCGTTAACGCTGGACCTGGCGCATACCTTAGTGTACACCTTGGCGCGTATACGCAAAGAAGGCGAACAAATGACCTATCTTCGTCCAGACAGTAAGTCGCAAGTAACCATCGAATATAACGAACAAAATCAACCTGTTCGTATTGATACGATCGTACTCTCCACGCAGCATGACGAAGGAGTTACTCCGGAGCAAATCAAGCGCGACATCGTTGATATTTTACTGCCTCGCGTAGCGAAACGCGACTCACGTTACAGCCATCTGTTAGAGATGTTTCTGCAAGACAAGGACGCGAAGTTATGGGTGAATCCGACCGGTAATTTCGTAATCGGCGGTCCTCACGGTGATACAGGTCTGACAGGACGTAAGATCATCGTTGATACTTATGGAGGACGAGGTGCCCACGGAGGAGGAGCTTTCAGCGGTAAAGACCCTTCAAAAGTGGATCGATCTGCGGCTTATGCGACGCGATGGATTGCGAAGCATCTGGTAGCGGCAGGAGTAGCGCATGAGGCACTCGTACAGGTCAGCTATGCCATCGGCGTCGCAAAACCCGTCTCGCTCTACGTCAACACGTTCGGAACAGCTATGGTAAAGAAGAGCGATGCAGAGATTGCGAAGATCGTAGAGCAGCTGTTTGACCTTCGTCCCGCTGCCATCATTCGCGACCTAAAATTGACGCAACCGATCTATCAGGAGACCGCCAAATACGGTCACGTAGGTCGTACGAACGAAGTAGTGACCAAGACGTTCCTGGACGCCAATGGCAATAATTACACCAAAGAAGTAGAGTTATTCACATGGGAGAAATTAGACCGTTTAGTAGCCGTAAAAGCCGCATTTGGCTTATAATAGCCATCGTGCTGGGGGCAGTAGTAATAGACCAGGTGATTAAGATCCTGGTAGCTACCCACATGATGCTGAATACAGGTATCGAGATCACACCGTGGTTTCAAATCAGTTATGTACTGAATCCGGGAATGGCCTTTGGTATCGAATGGTTCAGTAAAATCGCTTTAACGCTCTTCCGCATTGTAGCGGTCGGGTTATTGGGATGGTATCTACATGTACTGTTAAAAAAAGAAGAGACTCCTGTCGGCTATATCGCAACGATTGCGTTTATTGTGGCCGGAGCAATCGGAAATATCATCGACTGCATTTTCTACGGCAAGTTGTTTCCTGAGCAAGAGACCGGTTGGTTCTGCGGCAAAGTTGTAGATATGTTCTATTTCCCGCTAATTCACAACAGCGCAGGAGAAGTGCTTTTCTTCCGTCCGGTATTTAATTTCGCTGACAGCTGTATTACCTGCGGCGTGATCGTGATACTGCTCTTCTATATGAAGCAGCTGAATAGCGAGGAAAAAGCGAAAAGCTAAGAGGTAATAGATGAAGAGCAGATTATTCATCATAATGGGACTGATCGCGGCGGTAACTTTTACGAGTTGTCGCCCTAAAGGCATCCTGCATTCCTGGGAAATGAGGGAGATTATGGTAGACCTGCACAAGACCGATGCGATGCTGCAAATAAGCGGGTTGACACAGGGTTATGATGAAGCTAAAAACATCTATTATGCACAGGTGTTGGAGAAACACGGCACCACACAAGCGCAGTTCGACAGTTCGTTAGTCTGGTATACGGCTCATCCGCAGTTATTCGATAAGATCTATCCGAAAGTACTGACCCAACTGAAAGCCGAAGAAGAGGCGTTTATAGCGCAGAATGAAGAAGCACTGAACGCGCTTGCTTCTGAAACGATTGCTGTAGAAACGCCTAAAGAAGAGAGTGTGCAACGACCCTTTACACGCATGGATTTGGATAGCGTGCTATGGGTTACGCAACACGGTTATTGCACCGATTGGAATAAATGGGAGCGGAAACAACCCCTTGTTTTCGTTGATCGGTAATGGCGAAGAACGCCTTAATGCATGATCTTATAGATCAATTCTTTCCACAAGTCTGCATCTTTGGCAGAAGGATTATTAATTCCTTTCAGACGCGCATCGGTGTCTCGCAGATATCCGATGATCAAGAACGTTTTCCCGGCCGAGTAACGCTTGGCTGCTGTAGCGTAGTCTTTCACAAAATAGGGGTTGATACCCAATTCCTTCGCCACGTTTGCCTGACTCCTATCCGGCATGTAATGATACATGAGCAGATTCGAGAAGAAAGTGAACAGCGGAGCCAGTTCCCGAATCATCGGATGGTCTTTGCTGGACGCGAAATACTGCGCGATACGATTGGCATGCACCACATCGCCACGAATGAGTGCTGCCTGCATCTCCATGATGTTATAATCCTTGGAAATTCCGATGTTTCGTTCCACTAAAGCGACATCGATGGTATTCACTCCTTCGGGACGACCGTCCAAGAGTTTCTGCAGCGCACCTACTATCGCGGAGAGGTCCGTTCCGATGGCATTGGCCAATAGCGGGGCTACGCGCGGATCGATATTTATTTGCTGACTGCTGTTGGCGGATTGCTTATTAAAATCAGCTATATAGGCATTTATCCAGCGTTCTACTTCGTAATCACGCAGTTTGTCGGACTGCTGCCAGATGACCTGGGGATGTTCCGCAGCTTTCTTCCACACCCCTTGCCGTTTATCGGGTTTGCCGTTATAGCAAATGACCAATACCGTTTGGGGCATTAAATTATCAAGATAAGCGCCAAAGGCATCCCATTTCTTAATCGATTGCGCTTCGCGCACAATGACCACTTTTCGTCCGCCCATCATAGCAAAACCGCGTGCTGCGCCAATGATCGGAGCGATATCAGCTCCCTGCAGGTCACGCCCATAAACGATCTGGAGGTCAAACTCGCGTGCCATCTCATCCAGAGCATTTGCAGCAATGAAATCAAACACCTTATCGGTATAATAAGGTTCTTCTCCGCAAAGCACATAAATCGGGGCGTAGTTATCGGCCCGAAGGGCTTGCATAATATCTTCGTGTTTCTTAATCATTCCCAGTGTCGGTCTTTTGCAAAGAGTCGTTTCATTCCGCTCAGCATGATGGCTGCTCGCATATGGCGGGCATAAGCGGGACTGTATGTATTTATTCGATCAGCATTTGCCATTCGTTTGCGCATCGTATGCCATTTACGGACGAAACGGTTGGTTGCCGGGGTTGGTTCGTTTGCCTTGGGTGCTACCAACCGTTGCGCCAAAAGGTCTTGCCATAAACGCTCTGCCCTACTCTCTACCTTGGGTGTATAGAACGGGGCTTCGTCTTGCGGCAACTCAAGATGTTGCACCAATATCGCCATGAACAGTTGCCATACATCCATTAAACACAAGGCTTGCAGATAGTGCTTCAGCCGCGGTTGATCCATTTGGTCTTTATAGCGATGCAGCAAGACCGTCAAGTCGTATAACTGCCTTGCATTCGCGCCCATCGAAAGCATATGTTCCCATGCATGCAGGAAGACGAAGAAGGCATTGAAGGTGGGTTCTGGAACAAGGAAAGAAGCATCCTGATATTTCATTTCGCAGGCATTCGCCATGCCATAGATTTCGAAGGGTTCGTAGCGCCGGATATCATGCGGATGAACCAAGCCTACACTCACACGATGCACTTCGATCGACACCCCATCTGCTATGAGGTTATAATGCTTATAATGGTCCAGTTCCTCATCGAACTTAAGCGCCTTCGGAAAGGTCTCGCGCATGACCGCACAAGCGGGATGATACTGGTTTTTTCCCACAAAGAGATCGATATCCGACCATGCCCGTTGAGACGGATCGTCATACAAAACCGCCAACCCTACTCCTTTCAGCACTACCGCCCGTATGCCGGCTTTCTCGAGTGCTGCATAGGCTTGCTCAAAGACATGCCGAATCTGGACTTGTTGCTGTATAGTACAGAGACAGACAGATTTCATCTGTTGGTTCTCATGCGGCGAGCAGTTCCCTTCGGCCAAGCGTTGGGGAAAGACCAGCGGCCCCACTCCCTGCGCCACACATTGATCATATGTAAGCGAATCAAGCACTATGTGTCTTGCGGGTTAGGATGGACCACATGGTAAGGAAGAAATACTTCACATCCGTTCGGAAAGGGTGCGCAAGGTATTCCGTCAAGTATTTATCTTCGCTGGCAAAAAGTTCGTCGAATGTCTTCGGATGATCGATATAGAAAGGCGGAATCAGTCCTGGTTTGCACAAAGTACGTTTCTCTTGCAGCCACTCCGGATACGTATCAAACATCGTCTTACTGATCGGCCTTACCCCTACCAGTTTCATATCCCTTTTGATCCAGTTGATGAGCATCGGCAGTTCATCCAACCAATACTTACGCATGAATCGTCCCCATGTAGTGATACGCCAATCGTCATTCGATTTATCGGCAATATCCATTCCTCCGCGGGCGTCGAAGACATACTGCTGGATATACTCGGCATAGGGGTGCATCGTGCGGAACTTATAGAAATACTTGATTTTCTTATGTTCGCATACACGCGGCAGTTTGATAAGCGGCCCATATACCTTAAATTGCTCTTGGGGATAAGGTTGCGAATGACGATGGGCAAAGACATACTCGATGTGCCCCATCGGGATCACTTCGTCTACCACAAATCCGCAGTAATAGAGTCGTCCGAAAACCTCGGTCTTACTCAGCATGCGTTTGCGACCGCGCGTCACATCGTAATACAGACGGCTGGTAAAGGACAAACGCGGCCAGACACGTTTATGGAAGAAATACAGGCTGTACACGATCCAGTTAATCACAGGCGGATATTTCGCCAGAATCTTCTTCTTGATATACTCTTGCGGCCGATAGCAACATACATACCGTCCCTCATCCGGCAACTTCTGATTAATGATACAAAAGCGACGGTTGATACCCTTCGCGTCATTGAGTAGCGTCAGGTCCACGATGGTATTATAGGCGTAATCAGGTATCTGCAAGAAAGCAAAACGGTTGCGATCACAAACCGCTTTGGTCAAACGGGAGTTGAGCCGCGCCTTATCCAGCAACATCTGATAGTCCTCTTCGGTCGTTACAGAAAGCACGGACTGATGAATGGACTCGATAGAAGGCAACGGTCGTTCACGATCCTCCCGCTCCACTTGCGCCTTATAGCGCTTCTCGATCTGCATCGGTGGAACGGTCATATTCGTCGCATACTTCCAGTAATGCTCGATCACGACCAATACCGTCTCCAATACAGCAACCATCAGGATCGTCCATTCCGCTACACGATACGACAAGCCCCAAGGCAACTGCGGCAAGGCCCAGCGGCATAAGAAAACAAGGATGATGGAATCAGCCGCCAAGGAAAGAATGGATTGCCAGAACCAGGTATCTTTATACGACCGATAGAGTTGCACAATCCAGCCGATGAATATCCAGAGGACAGCCAGCACGCCGAAGAGCGACCAATAAGCCGCAATACCGCTTTTATCCGCAACCATACGCCAAGCCCAGCACGCAAGAGCGGCCAGCACCCAGATCAACAAGTCCACAAAAATACGTCTCCTCCAGTCCTCCCGAATCATATCAGAAAATAGCCACTAATAGTTCCACAAACATCCATATACTGCAAATGAGCTTGAGCACCATGCCGAAGAACACTCCGATGAAACTACCCATTGCTGCCCGTGTGGCCTCCTCGCGCTCCATGCCGTTACTGACCTCCGCGATATAGGCGCCGAAGTAAGGACCGACAATCACGCCTATCGGCCCCAAAAACATCCCGAGAAAAACCCCTATTATACTACCCCTCATGCCGTTTGCCGTTCCACCAAAACGCTTCGTACCCCATGCCGGCACAAAATAGTCCAACAAAGTTACAACGACCGTCACAATCGCCCATACCAGGAACACCCACCACGGGAAATGGACCTGAGAAGAAAACTCCGCTACGATCAAGCCCAACAACGAAACAGGTACTCCGGGCAAACCGGGCACTACACAGCCGACCAGACCAAAGATCATCAGGGCACAAGCTATTATCAGCAACGCTACATCCATATCAAATTTCACTTTTGCGCCTGCAAAAGTACTGCTTTTTTTTTACATACGCAAGATTTTTTGTTAAAAAACTTGCACATGTGTATTTTTTTGCGTATCTTTGCACCCGATTTATTTTGGCATATTATAGGCTTATGATAACGATAGAACAATTAAAAGACGTTCAGCAGCGCGCAGATAAACTAAAAGCGTACCTGCAAATTGACGAGAAACGAATTCAATTGGAAGAAGAGGAGTTGCATACGCAAGCTCCGGGTTTTTGGGACGATGCGAAAGCAGCCGAGGCGCAAATGCGCAAGGTGAAAGGCATCAAGCGCTGGATAGAAGGCTACGAAGGTGTGCGTTCCGCGGTAGAGGAATTGGCGCTCAGTTTTGAGTATTACAAAGAGGAGTTGGTGACCGAAGAAGAGGTGGATGCAGCTTATGCACATGCGCTCTCGGAGGTGGAGGACCTCGAGATGAAAAACATGCTGAGCCATGAGGAAGATCAAATGCCGGCTGTGCTGAAGATCGTATCCGGAGCAGGTGGAACGGAGGCACAGGATTGGGCGGAACAGTTGATGCGTATGTATCAGCGTTACTGCGAGAAGCATGACTACAAAGTGACCATCGCGAACCTCCAGGAAGGCGACGAGGCGGGCATCAAGACCGTGACCTTCAATATCGAAGGCGACATGGCGTACGGCTATCTGAAGAGCGAGAACGGAGTACATCGTCTAGTACGCGTGAGTCCTTATAACGCGCAAGGAAAGCGCATGACGAGTTTTGCTTCGGTGTTTGTAGTGCCCCTCATCGACGATACGATCGAAGTGGAGGTTAATCCGGCAGGCATCAGTTGGGATACTTTCCGCAGCTCCGGAGCAGGAGGACAGAACGTCAACAAAGTGGAGTCCGGTGTGCGCTTGCATTATAAATTCATTAACCCGCTCACGAACCAGCCGGATGAGATAGTCATCGAGAACACCGAGACGCGTGACCAGCCGAAGAACCGAGAGAACGCCTTGCGGCACTTGAGAAGTCAACTCTATGAGTTGGAACTGGAGAAACGTCGTCAGGCGCAAGCTAAAGTGGAGGCCGGTAAGAAAAAGATCGAATGGGGTTCACAAATCCGTTCATACGTCTTTGATGACCGCCGCGTAAAAGACCATCGCACGAACTATCAGACGTCGAATGTCAATGCCGTGATGGACGGAGACATCGATGCCTTCATCAAAGCATACTTAATGGAATTCCCGGATTAATGAAGAAAACGAAAGTTATCATTCAATAAAATAATGGATATGAAAAAAATTACATTATTAATCTGCATTCTGTGTTCTGTATTCTGTGCTCCGATACAAGCGCAGACAGACACGACGGAAGTGAAGAAAGATACCATCGAAGGATGGAAGTTCACGACGATAGACAGCGTGGATATCACGCGTGTGAAGGACCAGAACCGAAGTGGTACGTGTTGGGCGTTCTCTACGCTGGGATTCTTAGAGAGCGAAGTGCTCCGAATCAAAGGCAAAGAGGTTGAACTCAGCCCGATGTTTGTTGTAAGCAAAACGCTGATTGATCGTGCCACGTACACCGTACGTATGTATAATGAGCCGCGTTTTGCAGAAGGAGGTTCGGCCTATGATGTGATCTACTGCATGGAGCACTACGGATTAGTTCCAAAAGCTGTGATGCCCGGTATTCGCTATGGCTGGACAGAAGCGGATACGCTG